>Ga0209489_109813_pt1 | contig 11482 bp, 7 predicted proteins | sample SiratrowhiteBW_FD_187527 | JGI IMG/M metagenome (GOLD analysis project Ga0209489, IMG submission 187527) | Root nodule microbial communities of legume samples collected from California, USA - Siratro white BW (SPAdes) (version 2) | ecosystem: Host-associated > Plants > Roots > Nodule | place: USA...
GCTCCCGGCAAAATGCGACGAAGCGGTGGCGATCGCTTGCGGCCGTGTCGCCCTTCGCAAGAAATGCGAAGTGGATCATACTGAACGGTGCGACGAGTTGCGTGAATGGGCGCGCGTGCACTTCAGCAAGAACGGCATCGCGTTGCGGATGAACCGTGAACTTACTCAAATCGAGTTTATCGAGCATGTGTAGCGCCTTGCTTCAGAATCAGCTCACAACCATCAGTGCTGCCGCAAGCGGCAATAGCGGCGGGACGCCCCGCAGACGCCAGTCCGGCCAAATTTGAGACCGATAGCAACTCCGCCACGCGCCGCTGCCAAGAAGCGGCGATCGGCACGGTTTGGATGAGCGCCATTGCCAGTAGCGATCATGCCGACGGGCTCTTCGCTCGATAGCCCGCCGCATGCCGCTCGGTGAAGCCCTGGCCTCACCAAAGAAGCGAACCTCTCCTTGCCGGCCAGCTTCCACAGTCGCGATCGGTTCCTTGCCGAATATGCATATACGTCCGTTCTGTGAACGCAGCGCCTGCAGCGAACGTAGGTTCGGTCAACCTGACCATGCGGCGACTGTTCTTATCGATCCCATGACGCAGGCGCGTTTGTGGATAGCTTTGCAGGTGTCGTGCCAGACTGGATGCGGATTTCAGAACGATGCGATTACTTAGAGCGCGTCGCGTGCAAGACGACGCTCGACGCAGGGGCGTCGCGGAGCGGGATGCCATTCTATAGTCTCTTCATATCCAGCGCGAATTGCAGTCATCTGCCGAGTTGGAGATGGCTGTGAGGAGAGCTCTCGCCTGTAATCTGCGTTAAATGGAGCTTCGGCGCGGCGATTCACGTCCTCCATGATCGCCGGCGGCAATCATGTACGAAAGGCAGCCGACACTATCGGCTGGTGCTGCGAGACCCAGTTGGTTCGACGTGATGTCGCCACGGACATGCCATGGTCCTAAAATAGGCGCTCCGGCTGGTGAGGCGAACGCACATCTCTTGATCTTGTCTGGTGTCCGCTGGAGACTAACAATGATGGAAATCGGACAAAACGGTCGGTCCATCCCAGAGGGGAAACCGCATCTAGGCGTGGTTCACTCGTAAATCACGGAGCGCTGCTTTTTTTTGAGCGGCCCTGCGGTTGTTACATGGTGGAGAACCGCTGGTTCAAAGCAGCCCTGTTCCAGAAGTCCCGCTAAGTCTCGCGCGAATGATCTTGTCCGGGTCTCGTCTGACTCTGCATATTGCCCCGAATGTAGACGGCGGCGATGGTCTGAGTTCCTCGCTCCATCCAGCGATGGGGAGAGTCCCATTGCGGCGCAGGAGCGCTGTGATTGGCGTGCTCGGTCGGTGTGACGTTTTTGCCCAGGTCGCCATGCGGCAGCGTTCTGATGGCAATCGCGGTTTATACCTTGGACGGACCGCTTCCGAACGTTATTGAGCTATCGATCGATCGTCGATGACGCGCTGGCACCGGTGGGGCGGCGAGAAGCGGCGCGCTGCGCTGATCCCGGAAAGTCTGTTAGTTGCACACAAGACGGGCGCCATCGGTCCCAAGGACCTGAAGAGAGTGGCGATACCACGGTGCAGCCCAAGGCCCGTTGCACATCCGACCAATGGGCGGCTCATGCGCCGGGCCATCAATCACCAAGCACGCCGGGCGCGACAAGCGCAACGGCGTATCGCTGCGCCGGATTTGTCTGTGCCTGGCGAAGCGAGCCGCCATCACGGTCGGCCGTTATATCCACGCTCACCAGTTCGAACGCGCCCCGCGCCAACTCAAGCTCCTGCTGGCGCGGCTTGCCCGGATCATCCGCCGCAACATTGATGGCGATGCGGTGCTGGAAGCTCGCTAGATCTGGTGCAGCGGTCACGCTTCGGATGAGCATCCGCGCGGTCCAAACGACTATGCGTCACATGCACTGGAGGTCGAGCGCTCCATCTTTTCGATTACAAGGTACGACTTGTGCCGGCGCCAGCTACAAAATGGGCAGTCCCGCCTATGGAGTCGCTGCTGGGCACATGCCTGTTCATATCCTGCGAGCCTTCCGATGCAGGCTGTGGGCCTCGTGCCTGCCGTGTCGCCAAAGACAACACCGTCGGACGTCCTGCCGGCCAGATCACTTACGGTAAATCCGTCCGAGCCTCGTCGCCCAATGGACACGAAAAAACGTATTAGTCTGAGATCATCCTCTCCAATGCTGCGCGGATCTTGGTTGCCCTCGACGTCTCGATGGATGCGCTGTATTGCCGGGAGCCTCGTTGGACAGCAAAGGCCTCGAGGCGCCCGGCCAACGACTCCGTTTTGGGGGCGCGCCTGCTGGTGCTCACATCTTTTTCTTTGATGCCAGTCTGGTAGCTTGCGACCTCATCTATTACTCCGCTGGAGTGGGAATGCTTGTAAAACAGCGCTGGAAGGAACTTCCCCCCGTGAAACAGGTCTATTCCGGCATGCTCCAGCAGGGCGTCGGGTGAGGGCATGTAGTCGCTAGAACGATCCCCTTCGTCGGAAATCCTGCCGTGCTGATGAAGATTATCATGCCAGTCGTCGAAGTCTGATGATTTTTGGTGTGCCGCTAGCGCAAATTGCATGCCGAACATAACGCAGTCAGAAGCAGACTTCTGCGCGCCAATCCCGATAAAGGCCCACTTCGGATCCGTTCCCAGTTGCTGCAGTGATTCCCCTCGTATTTTGAAATAGTCAGTTACGAAGGTATAAAGGCTGGCCGGCTCCATCACGATAACCGTCGGCGGTGCGCCAGCGCGGGTTCGAACATCGGCAGCAAAGTGATGCATCCCGCCGTCCGCCAACCGCACGACAGCACGCCAAGCACTATTCGACGACCGGTCGGCTAACGCCTCAATAAGCGTGGCGGGCGAATCCATGTACTTGAGGCGAAGGTCCGGGTAACGCCTGTTATAGCTCTCAGCCAGGTGATGAAAATTGTCGAGGTCGAGGGACAACATCTTCTCGTCCGGCTGCAGGTTGGCAGATAGATAGCGAGCCACCTCCTGACCGTATGCCGTTAGACTGGACGGAATTCCCGCATGGCTGGCACGCTCGAGAGTGTGCTCTAGCAACTTGAGCTTCTCGTCAATGCGGGCGGAGCGACTAGGGCGCGACGCGTTTCCGCCGCTAGCCTCGCGAGATGGTTCGGACGAGTGCTGCCGTTCAATACTCGATCCAGGCGGACTCGATCGCACGGAATCCAGGTGAATAGAGAACTCGGCTTCCTGGGCTTGTTCATCGTCCTGAGAGCTCTCGCATCGTGCGCTCAATCGTGAAATGCAGCCGCCCATATCATGCTCCTGTCAAACCGATCACCAGAATGGACTAGACACGAGTCCCGCAAGGGTTGTTTCGAACTCGTAATCGCGCATTGAGCGCTGCTAGCGACCTGCACAACGGCTCGCGGCCGATGGAGAAGGCCACCGAGCGACTTGACAGGCAGGCACGCCGCGCTCTTTTTGATAGTAATCGGAAAAAGAGGTCAGCACTAGGGAGTAAGACGTCATCAACATTCTCGCCTCTCGCTCGCGCTCAATCGGAAGGTCGATACCGCGAGCGCCATCCTGCTGTCGCGCGAGCAACCCGCAATAGCGCTACGCGATAGCCTGGCTTTTGCGTAGAAGCGTGCCGCAGACGGCCGCCACCGCTGCAGGTCAGCTTCTCGTCAGCTACCTCGCCCATCATGCTATGCTGCCCAACCAGCTCCGAAGTGTCGGTGCCAGCGCACGGCATTACGCCAGGCTCAGCCCCTTCCACTCTCGCTGACGAAAACTGACCACTTTTGTCCGGCATGAGCTGCGTCACGTTGAAGATATTTCAGAAAACCTGTTGTGCGTTCGGGCAAGACCGGGAGATTTATGATGCGATAGATTGTAAGAATGGCCTGTTGTTGAATGCGGTTTCGTCACCTTTGCCAAGAACGCCGCGCAAAAGTCCGAGGCCAATGCGTGACGAGCGGAGCGACTTTCAGTCGCTAGACCAGGATCGCGCGCAAGCGGTTGTTTCTTGGCCGTGCACGATCACGTGGTCGGGCGCTGCCCCGTGTTACGGGTTTTAGGCGCCAGCTCGTTAGTCAGCCAAGCGCCGGGCACTACCGCCGAGCAGCTATGTGACACCTTTGGAGCAATCTCCGCAATTCAAAAGTCCTACACCCATCGTGAGTGGCGGCTGGCTCTTCGCTGTTCGGTTTCTCACGGCCGTGCAAACCCTGTCAGGTTCAATACACTTGCAATCGAGGAGCCGGTCGCCAGCGTTTTGTCAACGTATTCAGAATCTTATGGAGTGAGTGGACGAGTTGGCACGGCGATTGCTGTAAGCGTGCAAGAACACAGGGTGGTGGCGGTGCTCGCAGAACGCGCAAAGCTAAGGGCTGTCTCTTTGAGATGCTCGTGCCAGGAGCCCGGCAGATGCGGATTGGTTCTTGTAATGCTGTACCAAGCTCACAGCGGCTCGATGAAGTGGCAGGAGCAGCAACCGCGAGGGCTTGATCCATTCACGACAGATCGCGAAAGCCGGAAGCGACCGGGCGACCAGACACGCCACTCCCGCATGTGACGTTAGCCTCCCGATGGCGTGCGCGGCGCAATATCTCACCATGACTCTGCAAGCGAATGCTGGCCGTGCCGGGCATTCGCGGCATCGGACTGCTCGTGGACCGGAATCCGACTGGATCGCCGCCGCTCAATTAATGGACGCGTTCCCATCGATGCGCGTGAGCAGGCATGCCGCTGTCTGCTACCGCGAAGGTGGGCACGAAGAAATTTCCTGGATGGTGAACGCGATCATAAGGCCATCGCACCAACAACTCGCCGATCTCGCGGCGGCCAATGGTTGGGCCCGGACACAGAGTTGCTTCGTCAAGGACCGTTCTCTCCTCATAGCCAGAGGTCAAATGACATCTCAAGCGTCTCGATTTACACCGGATCAGCCTCCGCAGATATCCTGCGAGTACTTGACTGAGCAAGTGCGAGCCATGTTCGGCCCACATCCGTTCGCTGCGGAGATGTCCCAGGACCAGGCCGCTAGCCTGCTGCCTGAATACCTGGCGATGTCACAGGCGTTCCCGTACCTGCAGGCGGGGTCACAAAGGGATCTCATATTCGATGCAATGCATCACAATCGAGACCTTGCGAGGGACATTGAACTGACCAGCGTGGTCGCAAATTTCATCTGTTGGGACGAGACGGGTGGTTATGGCCGAGTTCTGCACGGCGGAAAGGCGGCGCTACCCGATATTCTGGTGACTGAAAACTTCCACTCAAACCTGTTTAGAAAGGATGCCTCGCAACTACTCGGCAGAGCGATACGGCCCAACTACAGCGCCACGACGAAGCGGTACCTGCATTCTCTCTATGCCGGATTGTCATCGAAAGACCCCCTAGTGCGTTGCGCCTACATGGTCGCTTTTGAGCTACATGCTGCGGACATGATCCAGTCGCTATGGACCACTTTGGTCAAAACCTTTGAGGCGCGGTCTGACGATCTTGAGTACTTCCGCAGCCATGTCGGTGGAGAGGATCCCGCGGAGAAGTATCACGCAGACATGACAAGCCGGCTGATTGGCGAGCTTGTCCCGGCTGAGCGTAATGGTCGCTTTTTGGATGAATTCGATCGAGCCTATCGGCTCAGCTTACAGTGGTGCCGCGATCTGCTCCGAATTGTCTCACTTGAGGAAGATGGTCACTCGGAGATCGAACACCATGGCCGTTGTCATTGTGGTTCTGTCAAGTTCTACGTCCGAGCGTCGCGAGAGCTCTCTGCGGTTCGATGCAATTGCTCAATCTGCCAAATGTCTGGATTTCTGCACTTGCTCGTGCCAGGCGATAAGCTCGGCATTGAGTGCGGCGAAGAATTCCTCACTGCGTACCAGTTCAACAAGAACATCGCTCGGCACACGTTTTGCCGGGTTTGTGGCGTAAAGCCATTCTATAGGCCGCGGTCGAACCCCTCCGGATTCAGCGTAAATGTTCGATGCCTGGATAAAAGGACCATCGAATGCATAAGAATAAACGAGTTCGATGGCGAGCATTGGGAGCAAGCCTTCCGCTCGATGCACCAGGACCTGGAGCCCTGCCGCGAAGATCAAAACCCTGGAGTGAACGCGAATGGCGCGCGCAATGAATGATAAATCCCGTCTGCTTTCAGAAGAAGCTCTGACAAAATACCGCATAGAACTGTTGGTGAAGGGGACGGTCGTGATCGGCCCCCAGATATTGTTCACCCAAGATGACTTGGCCAGGATCGATCAGCTGCAGGCTGAGATTCCCGAAGAAGAAGTGCGGGAGGGAGATGCCGGTGACTCGCACAATGTCTTCGTCAAACGCGTGAGGGTAGACCCGCCCGGCCGCGCTCCTAGCAACGTGAGTGGTGCAGCTCCAGGGCAGATCATGGAACTACTTGAAAGGAAAGACCGCAGCTTCGCGCTAGGAAAAATCTTGGGAGCATCGTCAGATTACGTGGTTCGCCGATGCCAAATGCATCGTTTGCCTCCTGGTTCCTTTGTTGGCATCCATCTGGATGCTGCGAGCGACCCGGATTTCGAGTACTCGGTGATTGTGCAGCTCGCGAGAGACTTCGAGGGGGGTGAGTTCGTGGTATATCCAAGCGCGTACGAACAGCAGGTATTCCGACCGCCATTTGGCGCCGTGCTTGTCACCACATGTAAGCTCCGGCATGAGGTGAAGCCTGTGCTGACCGGGGAGCGCCGATCGCTGGTCTACTTCTGTTCAAAACGCAGCGGCGCGAACCGCCGGATCATCGAAAGCTCTACTGGTGGCCAATGAGATTTTGAATGAGTTGGGTAACGGGTGAGCTCTCAACAGATGAGGTTGGTAGCTTGGCCATCTTGTGTAAGATCCGGTTGGGTCTTTGTCGCTGTGGGATATAGACTGTGTTTTCAGGCTCAGCGAAAGGTCGCCGCCTAAAGCTGCTCGGAAGAAATCACGCTGTGACCGTCACGATCCGTGACGAGCGCCCGCACTGAACAGTGCGATCGGATTGTCCAAATTCCACTGAATCGAAGCGGAGCTGCGACATTGGTCAGGCGGGAGCCTCGGTTCTTCCGACCCAAGCGAGCACCTCTAACGAGGTCCACCCGGTCTCGTCGAGCGGCGACGCAACGAGCGCGCCGGGAAGTCTCATGTCAGCCCGAGCCATCATTAATCAGCTGATCCGTTTGATGGAAATCGCGGCGGCGTTCGTGAGCGAGCGGCGCATCGGGGGGACGAAACTGCTAGCCTCTTCGGCCGAAAGTCTGCCAGAGGGTGCTCAGGATAGATTGTGGCAAGTCATCGTTGCTGCCTTGACGGCAGGCGAGTCGGCGCGTGCCGATGGTGCATTCGCGCCGCGCGCACGAAGCCCTGTTGTCGTCAGGTTCTCGACAGCTACCACACCTAGCAAAACAGCCGAATGCGCAGAGTGATTTGGGACGGCATCTGCGCGAACTGGGGCTTGTTGCAGGGGCCTGACCTCAGAAGAGGCGCCTCAGCTGAAGCCTCCTGATCGCGCTCGGTTTTTGCACGATCGTCCTGGAGCAGCCGAGTCCTAAGTCAATATTTCGAAGGTGAAAACGGATGGACTTTACCTCAACTCGCGGGGGGCTCCAGCAGTCGGGCAGCGCGGGCCCGCAAGAGAACTTGTCGGTTTCCCCGTCGGCAGACTCAGCGGCTTTCGAACAGCAGTTGAGGGAGATCGCCAATGCAGGTGGCGGCGTGCCGACGCAAGCCTCCATCCATCAAGTCGGCGCATCCTTACCCGAGGGGCAGCCCCTTAGGGAGGCGGGCGAGCACGAATACCCGCCAATACCGCATGGCGGAAGGGCTGGGACGATGCTGGCCGTCTCGGTGCCGCCGCCACGGCCAACTTGGGCTTTCGTAGGCCGTAGCGGCGAGCCTCTCTATTCTGAAGATGCCCCTCTTGTCGAGGGACTGAGGGCGGCACTCATCAAGGGCGGGTTCAAGGAGCGCACTGCCAAGAGTCATGTAGACGCTCTTCTTAGATTCGGACGATGGCTTCTCAAGAACAACAAGCAGGGCATAGCCGAGCGTCTTTACGACGGCACGCTGGACAGCGATGCAGCGGAGTTCAAGAAGGCGGGCGAGCGGGGCATCCTTACCGCGCTCGGTCATCTGCGGGCCTCGCAGGCTGCGGGCGGAGTCGCGCCGATCGCAAGCCGGGCCAACCCTTCCGCCGATGATGCCGACCTCATCAAGCAGTACAAGTCGACTATCATCAAAGAACGCAAGAAGGAAGCGGCGACTGCGTACAAGTATGCAACTGCTCTTGGCAGCTTCAGTGAGTATCTGCGCAACAACGCCAGGCCAGGCATTGCTGCTCGGCTCTACGAGCAGTCGCTTGACGAAGATCTCATGCGCTATGAGGCCAGCCCTCGTCCTCACCCGAAGATCGGTGCCGCACTGGTTCACCTGCGGCAGTCACTGGCTGGAGACGGAGCGGTCGAGCATGACAGCCATATTCTCCCCGAACATGCCGACCTGATGGACGCAATGCGCCCGGCGGATGGCGTTGCGCAGGACAGCGCGTTGCGGCGAATTGTCAGCTGGCCAGAAACGCTGCCTGCGCAAGGTCACGATCAGGACGCGCCGTTGAGCATCATGGACCAACCCAGCCCCTCGTCCTATCTGGCGCTGCAACCAGGCCAGGTCGGCCGCAGCGCCGAACTTCTTTATTCCGAGGATGTCCCCCTTATTTTGGGGCTCAAGGAAGCGCTCCTCAGGGGTGGGGCCGCCGAGAGCACTGCCAGGAGCAATGTCGATTATCTTTTGAGCTTCGGCCGCTGGCTTTTTGCGAACGACAAGCCGCCAATCGCCGATCGGCTCGACCACGAGACGCTCGATAAAGATGTCGAGGAGTTTATAACCAAGCGTGGTGCCACGAACGTGCGGACGGCACTGGCTCATTTGCGGACCTCGCAAGTGGCCGGCGGAGTTGCGCCGGTCGCAGGCCGGCCTGACCTGAATCCGTATCCCGAGGACGCTGCCCTCATTAAACAGTACAAAGAACAGGCGGCGACTGCCGGCACATCAAAAACTGCCAAGTCCTATGCAAGTCTCATTACCGATTTCGGTCACTACCTGCGCGAAAACAACAAGGAAAGTATTGCCTCTCGGCTTGGCGATGGCACGCTGGATGACGAAGACGAATCGCTAAATGAGGATATAAATCTCTACAGGGATTCCGGTGGTCACAGAGCGATCGGCGCCGCACTGGAACATCTGCGGACCGGTGCGAGAAAACTCGGTCCTTCATCTCTTCATGCCGAGGATGCAGAGCTCATTTCCGGGCTTGAGGACGCACTCATCAAGGCGAACTTCGAGAAGATTACCGCCCAGACCAACGGACGGATTCTCCGCAGATTCAGCCGTTGGCTCGTCGCAAACGAAAAGCCGGCAATTGCGTCCAGGCTTTACGATAGGTCGCTGGAGCAAGATGCCGCAACGTTTGACAAAGGTCCCAAGCGGCGCGCCCTTGCGGCACTAGATCATCTACGGGCCGCACAGTCGGCAGACGGAATCGCGCCAAATGCAAGTCGCGCCAAAACGGTAGCGACTCCCTTCCATTCCGAGGATGCTCAGCTTATTTCGGGGCTGGAAAAGGCACTCGTCGCAGCCAAGTACGAAGAGGCCAGCGCCCAGGCTACCGGCCGTTATATTCGCAAATTGAGCCAGTGGCTGTTTGCAAACAACAAGCCAGCAATTGCCGGCAGGATTGGCGAGGAGTCGCTGGACAAAGATGTAGAGGCATTCAAAGCGAGCGGCGGCGAGCAGCAAGTCGTTGCGGCCCTGGCTCATCTGCGAGCCTCTCAGTCGGCTGCCGGCATTGCGCCGAGGAAGGGCCGGCCTGGCCTCAGTCCTTATCCGGAGGATGCGGACCTGATCAGAGATTACAAGGCCACAGAATCCAAGCCTACTGCCAGAAACTATGCACCTATTCTGACCGGTTTCAGCGACTACTTGCGTCAAAGCCACAAGCAAAGCATTGCTGCTCGCCTGTCCGACGGGTCGCTGGAGAAAGATGTCGAGGCCTATAAGAACTCTGGCGGCCATGCGAAGACCGGTGCCGCACTGGCTCATCTTCTCAAGTCGCCGGCGGGCGTTCGAGCCATAGAGCTCAGGCGCGCTGCTGACGCTGCCGGGCAGCATCCCGCGTCCGCGGGACGTATCAGCTCGCCTGCGGACCTTGCCGTGGACGAGTACGACCAGCATCTATCGGCGGCGGTGGACGTACCCGGAATGTCGTTGCCTCTCGAACCAGCCTTGAATCAGCAGCGGGCACAGCGTCCCGAAGAGTACCCAGGTCCGTTAAGCTGGCACTACGAGGACCCGGCGGCCGCGGACGAACCAATCGATGCACTTGATTGGGGCGACCTCCTGCCAAGCGAGGAGGTGTTTGAGCACGGCGCAGCGGACTCGAGGCCAACGAAGAGACAGAGGATCCAAGATGACCCGCAAGACGACCCGATTGAGCAGCAGTTAAGCCAGATCAGCAATTCAGAAGTCCGCGCTTTAGTGCAGGCCCCAGCCGATCAACCGGGTGCCTCGCTATGGCAGGCACAGAGTGGACATGATTACGAGGCCGCACCGCACGTGGTCGTGAGACAGGCCGAGGACGCCGCTGCGCAGCAAAGCGCGCCTCAGGGAAGCGTCAACTGGCCATTGCTCCTCCCCGCAGCTTACGATCCGGATGTCCTTTGGGGGATGTTGGAGGATCGTCCACCGTGGTCCGGGTCAATCAATCCTGATCAGGCGCAGGAGATAGAGCAAGCTGCATCAACTGTTGGGGCCACCTCAAGCTGGTCGCTGCCCACGTCGTCCAACTTTGATTGGACCATGTTGCCGACCACGCCATCCCCCGTCGGGCCTCAGTCCTCTGATGTCGAACGCCGTGTGGAGTCTCTGGTTGATTTGCTATCGCAGGAGTTGCGCGATGATGCTCACTTTGCGCCAATACGCACTCCACCTGACGCCCAGATCGCGGCTGGGGCTCCGACAGCCCCGCTCCACGGGCGCAGCGGGCCGCTGCTGGGTGTCACGGAATGGCTGGGCGATGAGCATATCACGGCCGACTATACGCTCGTGGAAGAAGAGTTGCAGAGAATCGATCCGGATCTCGCCGCCCAGACCCGATTCGTTCGGCCCGCGCAAGCCCAGCTGCTGCGCTTGATTCCGAGCCATAGCGACCGCGTACAAACCTTCCGGCAGATCGTCAATGATCAGGATGGCAACGATACCGCCAACTTCCTGTTCGTGCCCGTGAACGATGGTGGCGTTACTGGCGGCGGCGCCCACTGGTCGCTTCTGCTGGTTGATCGGCGCGTGCCCACCGCGCCGGTTGCTTATCACTATGACTCCGCGGGGTCACGCAACAGCACCGTTGCAGAACAGCTCGCAGCACGTTTCGGCTCCCGCCTGCAACCGGCCCGCATGGCCCGGCAGCAGAACGGCCATGATTGCGGAGTCTATG
>Ga0209489_109815_pt1 | contig 11480 bp, 8 predicted proteins | sample SiratrowhiteBW_FD_187527 | JGI IMG/M metagenome (GOLD analysis project Ga0209489, IMG submission 187527) | Root nodule microbial communities of legume samples collected from California, USA - Siratro white BW (SPAdes) (version 2) | ecosystem: Host-associated > Plants > Roots > Nodule | place: USA...
AAAAAAAAAAAAAAATAAAAATATATATATATATATATATATATATATATATATATATATAAACAATATTTTAAATAATAATAATATTTAATAACATTAATAATAAAAAAACTAGTAATAATAATTTTATGATATAATATATAAAAGTAATAATAAAATTATAAAATAATAGTAAAAGTACTAATTATAAAATTAATAATAATAATTAAAATAAATTTATAAAATAATAATTTAACAATAATAATTTAATTTTAATTTTATTTTATGAAGTTTTTTAAATAATTTTAAATATTTATACCAATTCTGTTTATTTTATTAAATTTTAAGAAATTTACAATTTTAGTTAAATCTTTTAAATCACTGATGTTCGAATTTTATTTAGTTTTATTAAAATCTAATTTCAATAATTTTACATGTTTCTACAATAACAAATAATTTTATTTTTTTCTGAATTCACAAATCATAATAGAAATAATATTTTAATCACATGCGAGTTTCGTATATAAATAAATAATTACATTTTATTTTAAATTAAATTTAATCATAAAAATATTATAATTTTACAATTTTACCAATTAAAAAAAAACTATCAATTATACTTATTCTTTTTTTCATTTCTCTTCACTTTTCTCTTTAATTCAAACAATCTTAATTTCTAACTTTTCACTCAAATCTATTCATTTCTCCTCTACCACATGATCTTTCTATTCAAACAAATAATTAGAATTAGGTCTGAAACTAGATTAGATACTAGGCTTTATAAACTTGTTTAAAGTTTAATTATGTTTGACTCTTTGTAATAAAATTATTAGACTTGAGCATTTAAAAAACCTATTTAATTAAATACACTATAAGAGCTAATGAAAAACCTATATTAAACCTAATAAACGGATCTAGTTTTGCAAACCAAACTCACAACTGGAAGGCACAAATATTAGCATATTCTCTTCTCAAGTAAGAGTTTCCTTCCCTCTCATTTTTTTCTTCTCCACAAAGTATACCTTGAAGTGACATCTCTTGTGAGACTTGTAGTAATCAAATCCTTTTTTAATCCTATCAAATGATGAATGTTTTGATTTTTTTTTTCCCCTCTTTCTCCTCCCTTCTTTTCTTGTTCTTTTACTTCAAAACATTTAAATTCAGGTCATATTGTGTATCTTACACTAAAATTTAACACTATATTTGATAGACAATCAACACAAAGTATTGTTTACAAGAACACATGAATAAAAGGTAAACAATCTAATTCTCTAATAGATAATCTTTTTATACTTTTTTTATTAAACGATTGTTTTTTAGAAATACATCACAAATACCAAAGGAGATATATAAATAGAAGGTGTTACTGGTAATTTTCTTTCTTTTCTCAATTCTCTTTTCCTTTTCTTATAAGGTTAATTGTAAAAGTGCATGTTAACTTGTAGTTAACAGATATAATTTAATAGAACAAAATGAACACCAAAATAACCATACATGGCCTACATAAACAACTAAAGCTTTTTCTTTTTCTTTTTTAATAAAATTTATATTAAGAATCATTATTATAAACTTTTACATCTTAATTATAGTTCCAATGACACTTCAAATATTAACAATCATATAATATGATATGAAATGTATTATAAAAAAATACAAAATTATATTATTATTAATATTATTATTGTCGTTTTTAATAAAAATAATAATAATAATAATAATAATAATATTATTAATAACATTAACAATCATGATCATAAATATAATTATAATAATAATAATAATAATAATAATAATTCTAATATTATTATTAATTTGTCTAGTACAGTTTAGTAGTAATTTTATTAATATTAATAATAATCTTAAATAATAAGAATAATGATAAATAATAATAACAATAATAATAAATAATAAAATAAGTAAAAAGATATAAAATAAGAATAATAATAAATAATAAGATAATTAAAAAAATATAAAAATAATCTTAATAATCATAAATAATAAAAAAATATAATGTTAATTATATAATTTAATATTTTATATTGACATTTCAATTCACCAATTTTCGGAAGGCATCAACGATTTCAAGGTCACCTTTTTTTCTTTTTTTTTGTTTTTTCTTTCTTTTGTAATATTTCTTGTTTTACTTCTGAACTTAAGCTTATGGGCTTGTGATTGCTCCTAGTTTACTGCTTTTTTTTCTTCTTTTACAAGTACTAAATTGGATAGATATTTCTTTTATATATTTAGGCCTTTAGTTTGGTAAGTGATCAACTTCTAGCCATTGGAAAAAATTACGTGAATAAAAGGGACAGTTACGTTAGTGCTAAAAGAAATTAATATTGGGAAGAGTTTCAAAAGAGTTAACTCTTAAAGAAAAGTATATGAAAATTCAAACACAATCTCTTGTCAATCACTAAAAGAAAATCAAAATCTAAAAGGAAAACTATTTTTTTTTTCCTTTTTCATGAATGCCTTTTAATTAATCTGTTTTCTTAGAGCTTGAATTGCATATCTTGACAAATACCTATTGTAGCTTACATATTCAATAAAGTCACCTTAGGAAGATAAAAAGTTTCGTAATTTCAGATATATTAATTTTTGATAACTCGTAATTTAATTTTGAAAACTGCAAGTAACCAAGAACTACCATTTAAATTTAAAATAGAACCTTATTATCTAATTCTATGTTGACAAATTGTGAACTATTTAGATTAAGAGTAACATGGATTTAATAAGTATCGAACAAGAAGAGCTAGCCACACACCAAAAGATTATTTATTCAAATACCAAATCATCATCTATAAATATAAAACACTCAGACCAAATTCTTGTAACATGAAATAAATCTAGCAAACCAATCCACACGATACTGATTCGTACACACGACAATAAAATATGAAGAGTATACAGAATGACTTTTTGTTGTGTCTTCACATTGACACACAAAAAACTTAAACTAAAAACTATATTAAACAAGAACATGATCTCCATAGAAGACTTCTTAGAGTTGAAGATTATCACCATTAGCATTCATTTCTGACACATCATTATTCACCAGTTTTGTCTCTTCAGGCATTGCACCTGTGGTTGGTGGTTGCATCTGGGTTTGGCATGGTGTCATCTCATGAGCTTTCAAAGTTTCCAATCTTTTGTTAATGTTCCTCAGGTTCCTTTCAATCACTGATGAAAGAACATTTAAATCTTCGAGGGTTAAGTTAGCATCCTCCTTTAACTTCCTTGTTTCAAGGCACTCAAACATGTACGAGGTCATCTCCTTCTCCTTATTCTCTTTCAAAAGTTTCTTCAATGAGAGTTTCAACCTTTTCCAGGTCATGGTGGTGAAAAAAAAAGGGAGAAAGAAAAAATTTGTTTGTGGATTCTTCTGCCACAAACAAACACTTTTTATAGATCAGTTTGATCCATAGATTTTGTCTGAAAGTACCAACTGGTTTTGCACATTGTCACATTAATGTCTTTCGAAACAAGAAGAAAATACAGAATCCAGAAATTTAATGATATTTAATTTATAAGATTTACATGTATACATACATGATTTTGGTTTTTAATTCATGTATAAATAAATATATGAGTGAGTTGGTATAAGAGGTAATATATTAAAAAAAGTCCTATTTTCATTGTTTAATTTTAGGCATGTATAGATAATATATTAGTGGTATCACTTTAGAATGACAGCTGCTTCTATACATTCCTTACATGAATAATATATGACAATTAAAATTATATTTTAAAGGTTATACGAGTGGCATCTGTTTTTACAAAGTGAAATGCAGACCACTCAAAAATAATAAATGATATTTTTAACAAATATATATGAGAATGGTAATTCATTAAAAAATCATAGGATCATCGCCTATGATAAAATTTAAAGTATTATTGGTATGCTAGTTTTTGCTGTTATATTTATAATTTTTTAGTCTATTATAGCATATCATTATGTACTTGATTTATAATAATACATTTCAAATATTTGTATTTTTTAACATATAAAAAACACAAACAAAAATGCCAACTACAAAATAAATAAATTAAAGGTTGGTAAAAATAAGAAAGAATAAAAATGTATGTAAGTCTTAATATAAAATGATATTTTGTTGATGATAACTAGCCCATTTTTCTTATAAGGTTAAATTATAAAAATATAATCTAACTAATATTTTAAAAGATATAAATAAATTAAAATTGTCAAATTCTATATTTTATGAAATCTAATTGATGTAATTTAGAAAATATAAACTCTTTTTTAAAACATGAGTCTTTCTCACCTTTTATGAGAACAGAACTCCATTTGGTGTCATAACATGGACATATATGTATTTATATTTTTTAAATGCAAATTAAATAATTGATTATACAATTAAAGTAATTAAATACAAGTTTGATATAATTATAAAAATTTAATAAAGTTATATTATTCATTTAATATAATAAAATAACATTTTTTAAGAAAATGTATGTCTAGTTTTTGTATAAATATATATTTAATTTTTCAAGCACTTAAACAGAAGAGTTTTATTTATTTATATTTTAATTGTTTAATTTCATTTTAACAATTGTCTTCTTATCTTTTTCTTATTAGATTTTCTAAAATGTGATTTTTTTTTAACAGCAAAGGAATGAATAAAATAAAAGGAACACTTAATAGGTGTTTCAACCCCTATTTAAGAATAAGTACCACAACTACCAAAACATTAATCTATACAGAAAGACCCTTTACTAAACCGATCAAAAATCAGGATACTAGGGGCACCTGAAAAATAACCAGTATCCAGGAAAAAGAATACACATCAAATACAAACAAATACAGAATCACATACATAATAGGGAGGGGGTCATCCAACCATATCTCAAGAGTTGCTATGCCAATGATTGAAGGCACTGCACCAAAGAGAAATTTCAATTTGAATAAGAAAATGTGATTCTCTTCATCTTGTACTTAGTACATAATCAACTCCTTAGCCCATAATCAACCCTTAAGTTGAACTAGACTAAAGATTTTATAAACACTCTACAATGTACATTAACATTCTTCCTACATATTCATTTAGTATACCACTAAAAGATATATTGATTGTGTGACAATTTTAAGACTGAAAGAAGCTTTTTCTTTCCATATAATTGTACAATGGGTGCCTGAATTTCTCATTTTGCTTATCCAACAAATTGTGATAATGTCTAACGTTTTAGATAAGAAGAAATAAGCATTCAAATGCATACAATTTGTAATTCCAACTACAATTTTAATTAAAAAGTATGTAATTATAAGGTATTGGATAATCTGAGGAGATAAAACCGGGAAGATCTCAAATAATAAGACATGAGCCAATATATAAAGGAATGACACTATCTTAGATTTTGGATTGGAAATGATATCATTCCCTTACATAAGTCGGCTCTTGTCTCATTTTTATTTGTCTATAAGATATTTTTCCCTCATATTTTTCCAACATAAAACCGAGTTTAAGCATAAAATAAAATGTTCTTATCTCTAATCCAACAAATATAACAGACAATTTTGATAACAACAACAGATAAATTTACTTTGAAAAGCAAACACTGATAAACATACTGATCAAACAAGTTCTGAACATAGAAAATTAACACGGAACCTAATGCAACACAGTAACGAGTTACAGTTATTTCTTCACATTCGCACAGAAAACAAGTAAAAACCTAGAAACCAAAGATAATTCACGACCCACAAGGATTGTCAACAAGCACATATACACATGCTTGTTTCAATTTGCTCAAAAGCCAGATCAGAGTGGTGGGAGTTCAGGATCTCCAAATGAAGGCCTCATTGTGTCCTCATCACCATTATCATTGAGCAACTCCATGAACCACTGGCTCTGCAAGGGGTCCTCTGCATAATTCGGTGCAATGATGATGTGTTCAGGTGCTGCTGCTACTGGTAGTAGTGCTGGTGGTGGTTGCATCATCTGGGGCAGGATTGGTGGCATCTCAGCAACACTCAGAGTTTCCATCCTTATGTTAATGTCCCTCAGCCTGTTTTCAATCACAGATGAAAGAACATTCAGATCATCTGCGACCATGTTCTTGTGAAGCTCAACCCTCCCACTATTCAGGCACTGATACATGAACATGGTCATCTCCTTCTCTTGGTTGCTCCTAGCATGCTTCTTCACCTTCTCTCTCCCCTTGGCGATTCTTTCCGAAAGGAAACTCTCCTGGGTCGCCATCTTCTTGTTGTGCTCACATGTGTTCCTGAACCTTTCCACCACATTCTCAACACCTGCTTCGGATGTCCAAACATCAGGCACAGGCTCATAAGGGCCATAAACAATTGTGCATGCTTGAACACCACAAAGGGTGCTGATTTCCTCAGTCTTCTTCAGCAGTGACTTCTTCCTCTTGATGAAAGAAGCCTTCCTGTCTGAGTTATTGGCTATGAATGTGAGTTGCACCTTTCTCCGAGACATGATTGTCAGAGAAAAAGAAGAAGAAAGAACAAATGAGAAGAAGAGAAGAGGGTTCTTTGTAGTTTCTAATGCCACCAACCAGGTGTTTATATAGAGCAATTTATGAGAGCATTTTGATGGTAGTATGTGGTTTTGTGCATAGTGCCAACTGATTTCATACCTAATGAAATGTCTTCATTGCGTACATAAGGATATAATGAATCCATTACATTGATAGCATTTAATAATTAATGTACAAGATTTTGCATTGTATGTGTTAGTAAATACAGACTGAGTTGGTATGAGAATCATATCAATGAATTTGATGCATTCATAGATAGAAATTTTTGACAGCATTATGATTTCTCTGTGGTCTTACATGTTGAAATTTTCCTTTTAACTCTCATTCGACACATGATTGGTGTAGAGGATCAGGATGAACAACAAAGTTTAAGTTGTACAATGTGATTTTGTATAATTAGTAAATTATATGTGTCTTAACATTTATATCATTCCAAATGTTGTCATTAGGGTATTTTCTTAAAGATTCGGCAAATGTTCTTTGTATGATATATTTATAGTAAATCGGTAAAGGAAATATTAATTGTGTAGTCATTTTAAGAAACATATATATTTAGAAGTTTCTTTTCTTTTAAAATACATACAAGAAATAAATAAAGAGTTAATTATGTTTTTAATTTCTATAATTTATAATAAATATGGGTTTAGTCTCTCAGAATTCAAAAAGAAAATATATTAATTATTAAATTTGAAAAGAAATATTGTTTCAATTTCTATAAATAAAAATTGAGAGAGTAATCTTAATTTTCAAATTTAATGTTAGATAACATTCTAAAATTAGAGAAATAAAAAGGAACTTTTTTTTCAATTTGAAAGACCCAAATCAAATTCTATCATGCATTTCAAAATAATAAAAAAAACATAATTAAATCAAATGAATTTCCGAATTTATTTAATGATTATGAAGAATAAGATAATGTATCTTATATGTTGGGTATCCAAGTATGAGTCTAAGTCGCACACATAGGTATAAATGAGTAAGTTGAGCAATATATAAGAAAGAAGACCCATAAACCTACTGCCTTAAGGTTGAAGGTGGTGTCATTCCCTTATACGGTTTGACTCACTTCTCATTCTTATGAGATATTCCCAATTATGTCCCTTAACTTATATGATCGGGAGTGTAAAAGAGGGTTATGCCCCTTAGCTTATATGATGGGGAGTGTAAAAGAGGGGAGATTGTTGGGTATGTGAGTGAGTAATATATAAGAAATTGCCTGAAGGTTGAAGGTAATGTCATTCCCTTACGTGGTTTAGCTTATTTCTCATTCTTTGACATATGCTTTGATTGTTATTGATCACTCATCTCAGCCTTAGGTAGTTGTGTTGCTTTTTAAGTATTCTCAAAAATATACATAATAGCCTTCAACTTTCTGTCTTTGAGAAATAAGTATTTGAGTCTTGACCCAATTGAGTTATCGGTCGGTCCTTGAGGAATAAGTATTCGAGTTTTGAAAAATAAATATTCGAGTCTTAACCCAATTAAGTTATCGATCTTATTCTAATAATCTTGACCGAAAACATTTTAGCTTGTATAATAATATATATATTATTATTTATATAATGAAAGATTAAAAACTTATGATCGTGTTAACATTTTTAAGCAAAATATATCTTTAAAATAGCTTTTCTTTCAAGAATAATTATGTAATGAATTCTTTATTGCTGTAGTGATTAAAAAAATTGAGAATCTATAAATTTTTATAAAAATAGAAAATGTATGTGAAATGTAAACCACATGTGTAAATTTGACAATGGACATGGAGATAAACAATAAGAAAAAGTAGGATAGCCGATAAATATACATTAAAACATAAATATATATAGAAAAAATACATTAAGACATAATATACATTACATTCTTCCTGTCCTTCATAGCAAACGCTAAAAGACAAAATTGTTCTTAGAAAAAAAATTGTAAGGCACTGTCCTCCACCTTCACTCTCTGACTTCTGAACTGACCAATCTAAAATAGTAACTTTTTTCATTTTTTATTTTGGACCAATTTGGAATTCTTCTATCTCACTTCTAACTTTTTTTTTTTTTAACAGTATCTCACTTCTAACTTTAGACTGGCCGAATTTAGAATGGTTTCTTTTACTTTTAGATTGGTTCAGTTTAAAATTCCTCCATCCTACGTTTGACTTTCGGAATGGCTCAATCTAAAATATATGGCTGTTTTCTTTTTCTTTTTCGGATTCATCTAATCCAAAACTAATAATGACTTCTAGATTGGAAAATGGAGGTTCGAAATACAAAATACATCCTTGATTTTTTTTTTAAGCCGTCTTTTTATAAAAGTTATTTTGGACATTTCATAAAATATGGAGGCACAAGATGATACTATGAAGATGTAAAAAAAATGTGTCGTATTGTGAGACAATCTAAATTGAGCCTTTGGAGCACTATTGTTATAATTTTCGAGGACCAACTTTGATCTTTCCATGAATACACTGCAAGCTATATCAATATAATGGGAATTTTCTTTTGCAATCCCATAATTTCCTTTTGCATATCATAAATATGAAAACTCCTCTTAGTTTGTCTTTTATATTTGTGAAAATATAACTTTTAAATTATGCAATTTAAAAAGTTATTTTTACATGAGAAAAAAAAATAGATTATATAATCTATAAATATTTTGACTTTCGAATTATTATTTTTACGTGTAGAGCTTATATTTCATTAGTTTTTTCTTTTACTTTCATATTACATGATTCAGAAGTCTTTTGTATATAAAAACTTTTAAATTATATAATTTAAAAGTTATTTTTATATAAAATTATTTCAGATTACACTATTTAAAAGTTATTTTTTAATAAAAAATAATTATAAATTGTATAATTTGAAAGTCTAGAAACGTCATTTTTTATATAAAAAATAACTTTCCTACAGTGGTATCTGAAAATCATTTCCATGGTGTACAATTTGAAAATTACTTTCAAATTGCATAATCTAATAATCATTATCTAAAAATCATTATAAATTCCAAAAATTATTATCGGGGATAAAACTTTCAATGGAATGTGATATGTTCACATCTTTAAAGTGGAGAAAATGTGTGAAGTAGAAAATATAAGAGAAAAAAAAAAGATCGGAGAAGTGCCAGCGGAAAGAAAAAAAAAAGATCACAGTAATGTGTAAAAGAAAATGAGAAATACTAAAGACATTTTTACCTTTTACACATAGCATAAAGGTGCAGGAAGAAATAATAAGAATGCATGGTGAAATACCCTCATAGTGACACTTGTAATTTTTAATTTTGCCTAAGTAAAAAATATTAAAAAAATTTAACAAGACTCAATTCATTTGTCCTCCACAACCCTGTCGAACTCTTATCCAATTAACAAAAAAAAAAACTAACTAAACAAGATTGTATGTTAGACAAAATCAACCATGTATTGGACTTTAGTTTTAATTAATTGGATTTGTCGTTCACTCTTACAATGACTTCTTTCTATACCTTCATACTTATACGACATAACAAATTAATATTATATCTTTAATAATAAAATTAAATAAATTATATAATTTATGAACTTTATGATTATAGTTGTTGTATAATTCAAAATAAAATTATATATTTTTAATTGTACAATTTGATATAAAATATTATAGATTAAATTATATAATTAAAATATAAAAAATATACTAAATTATAAAGTCGGTAAAGATATTTTTTATATTTTAGAAAAATACCAAAGCGCAGATAAAATTATAAAGATGCAGGAAGAATACGTCAATTTCTACTCCACGACAAACTTTATAATGGGCTTCTTCTTCCTGCACCCCTTACTCATCCCACAATTTTTAAAATGATTTTTTTAGTTTTTAAATAACTTTTGGTTTATCCATTTAGAAATTTTTAGAAAAGTCATTTCTAAAACTTTTAAAACAGATTTTCTAAAATTTTGAGAACGATATGGAAATTTTAGAATGAGATTTCTGGAATTTTTAGAGATTTCTAAAACATAATTTTCAGAATAAAATTTTGATAGAAGAGTATTCTGAAACAAGTTTTTTCTGAAACAACGTGTTACCTCTATTTCTCTTCTTCCTCTACAACGTTCTTCCTTTCTTCTTTTACACCAACAATGATTTAACAGTAGAGGAGTGATGGTGACAGCAGTGGTATAGTGCATAGAGAGGGTATCTTTTTTATTTTTCAGTTAGGGTGCAGGAAGAAAAAACATTTATAATAATAGTCCAATAAGTGAAGTCCATTTTTATTTAGATCATCTCTGGACAATGAAAAATTATTTATATTAATGATAGGTTAAGAATATGATTTATTTTGCTTAAGGATAGATTAACAAAATGACCCCCGAAGCTTCTTATTTTATAAAAGTTATTTAAATTGGTAAATCAAGTTAAAGGATTTCAAGTATATTATGGCATTGGATAGATTGTAGATTGTTTATACTAAAGAGTGATAATAGTTATAGTACAATGATTTCTAATACTTAAAATGTACATTTAAAACATTATGATTATGATTTAATTATAACTTTTACTTTACTTCTTCTCTGAGACAAATAATGTACTTGTAATATTAGCGTTAAACAATTTGATTATGATTTAGTCCATTCAACTTCTATCATTAGACTGCTAATATATATCTATAATATAATATAACATGATATGAATTTGAATTGAATATAATTTTTTTCTCTAATTTAGAATAAATGAATTATAGATTAACTAACAATATATTTATAGAGAGAGAGATAAATATATAGATTTTCAAAAATCCTAAAAGCTTAAAAAAATTGCATATATAAATGAAAAAAAAATATGTTAAGTTTCCACAAATCCGTCTGCCTAATCTGACAATTTAGGTCATTGCAGTAGTTAAATCATTTCCATTTAACCTAACACAAAAAGAAATAAAAATTCTATAAATGATATTGCTTAGCTTAAGGTTTCCATTTTGTGTTATATTTTAAGTTTTTAGTGTTTTTTAAATAAATAAGTAGATATATA
>Ga0209489_109820_pt1 | contig 11473 bp, 6 predicted proteins | sample SiratrowhiteBW_FD_187527 | JGI IMG/M metagenome (GOLD analysis project Ga0209489, IMG submission 187527) | Root nodule microbial communities of legume samples collected from California, USA - Siratro white BW (SPAdes) (version 2) | ecosystem: Host-associated > Plants > Roots > Nodule | place: USA...
AAAAAAAAAAAAAAAAAAAAAAAAAGAAGTTACGAGAACTTCTCATCTTTTCCATTCTACTCTATTTTCTCGTCCTATTTTCAATTTCTCTATTTTCCTTGTGTTTTTATAGTTTTACGTTATTAAGAACAATAATTTGGAGTATAACTCCTAATGTAAACTTCATTTATCATTTTCTTCTATATCACATATAAGTGAATTTTTTTTGAAAAAAACAAGTTCTGGATTATTTTAAGCTTTAATCTCGTGCGGTGTTTTGGTATGATTAGGTTTTGGAGTTCACAACTAAATTTTAAGCTTTTTGCCATCTTCATTTATTATTCTTTCTTCCAATACCCAAGTTTTGTATTTTTTCAAGTGATTGGAGACAAGGAAAATTAAAACCTTTCTGATTAAATTTTAAATTTTATAAAAATGTCATGTATACTTTTAGAAATATCCTGTTTTTTCCTTTTAGAATGCAGATTTGTGGAGGTTATTTTAATTAACTTTGAATTGGTATGTTTTTTTTTTTTTCTTTAGATTGGAGTGGTTTGAGTTAGTCTTGAAAATTAATAATGCATGAGGTATGTCAATGTGAGATCAAGGTACATTTATGAATTTTGTTATGATGGTGCAAATTGGAAATTGAAAATCTAAAAAATATTGAATTGGCATAAATGTGTAGGCTTTCAAGTTTGGAAACTGTTTACTGGAATAAGAAAAAAGGTAAAAGAAATTTTTGTATGAAATTAAGTTTGATCTAAGTTTACGAGTTAATTAAGTAATTTCAAATAAATATTACCTTAATTTACGAAGAGAATTGATACAATAAATTTCTATAGTTGCTGAAATTGTGGATTTTGCTACATTATAAGTAATTTGCCAGTTTATATGTTGATTTAGGTTGTATGGAACTTGTTGGAACTGTGAGATGAGTTAGTTTAGTTATTTAGAGTGTTTTTTTTGTTTGTTTTGTTTTGTGTCATGAGTTTGTATATCTTGTTCTGGTGAAGTAGTGTTACTTAAAGTAAAAAGGGAAAATGCTTCTTATAATAAATAATAACTATTGTAGTAATCCACTTTCTTCTACATGCTTATAATTTACTTTTTAAAAAAAACGAATTAAATTGTTATTTATGTTTAACGTTGTAGGGCATAAGAGAATTGTTTAGTGACCAATATTAAAAGTAAGTTTCTAAGATAGGAATTTATTCTAGCAAAATATATTACATATTAAGTATCTCAGTTATTAAGGAAATAAAAGACGTAGATTTTACTAATTTTGAATACACAAGTATATTATACGTGAAAAGTTGTTGACTGTTGTTGCACTCTTATTTATTATAGCATGTAAGAAACTATTATGAATTATTGTAAATTATTTCAAATTAAAATTTCTTTAACTTTTGAATAAAGTTTAGAATTGATTGAATAGATGACTTATTCTATTAAGAAAAGTAAAAACTTAATTATTTTTTATGTTTTGATATTTATACATTAAATTTTTTTATCATCAACTTACTTGTGTTAGTTGTATTATTAATAAATGAAATAAGTCTATACTAGACAGGTGAGGAAACTTATACTCGACAACACTATATTGGAATTTTTTAATTAAACTTTTTTTTGAAGATAATATATATATATATATATATATATAATTGCAAAAAGAAATCTTCCATCCAAGAAGTGAAAATATTAGATGTGGCAATTAAAAATTTCAAAGTAAACATTAATATATTTTTATTTTCTTCTGGCGAGAGCCATTAGCCTTTGCATATTTCCGTCCTAACAAAATGAAAAAAAATTATATTATATTATTTTAACATATTATATAAGTTCTGTTCTTGAGTATTTATGACAATTTAGGAATAATATACTTTTGTTCTAAACTTTCCAAACAAATACGTATGATATAATTGAATAATGACATAGTTGTGAATTGAATCTTGGAAAGGTTTTATATTTTGTTGATATATTAGATTTTCATTAATTCTATCACACAATTGTATTATATAACTTTCAACACATGATCTAAATATTCATTAATAAAAATATGGATTTTATAATACGAGTAATATTATAAAAAATTTATATATATATATATTATTTTGAAAATAATAAGTTCGTTGTTTAATAATCATACCTATACTGAAATAATATTTTAATTTATTTTCATTTTCAAGAGTATAGCTTATGTATTTTCTAAAATTGTAATTAATTAAAAGACTACAATACTTAGTGATTATATTAACCAATTTAAATATTATTTTATAAATTAAAAATTATTGATATTTAAAATAGTTTCTATTATTAATTTATAATATAATTTGATGTTATATTTTTAGTAGCGAGTAATAATAAAAAGTATTTATTTATTTAGAGATATTTTTTTTTAGTTTTTTATTAAGGTATAATCAAAAACTATTTTTTAAGTCACTTTTAATTTATTTTAGAGATTAAATTTTAATCAATAAAAATAATAAAATTTATTTTTTTTGTTTTATAATTATTATATTATTAGATACTTTAACTTTTAGTTACTATTATCTAGATTTAGATATTGATTTTGAACTAATTAAATTTTATAAATTATTTGTTAATTGTTAGTTTCTAAAATATTTTAACTTAATATTGATAAATTTATTAATTTTAGTATAATATTGAAATAGTTAATATCTATTTAAAAATTAACATTTTAAATCAATGTTTTTGATTTTTTAATTCCAAACATTCCTTTGCTCTTGTTGCAGATTTCTTGCCGAAACTATCAGAAAAAAGGCATGGTTTAAAGGACGTTATCAAGTTGTGTACGGAAACTTTTGGGGTTAAGGTTTTTCTTTTTTTTTTTTAATCTTCAAAGTCATTTTTCTAAATCTTTCCATGAAACTTGAGATAGTCGGGTTTTATGCCAAAATACTTGAGATAGTCAGGTTTTATGTCAAAATATTCTAGATGGAATGAGTAGGTTGGTGTATTAAGAATTTGCTATGTTGTGGGATCGATTTAAAGTTCTCAAATTCGATTGGAAATACTTACAAAGATATTTCGACAATTAAACTAGTATGAGTGTGTGATGATTATAGAAATAATAGTAGTATTTGTGAAGTATCCCCTATTTATAAGAATGATATTGGGTCAACTCACTGTTCATCAGACCCATCTTTAAACCCAGTATAATAAGTCTTATTAGCAACATGAATTGAACTTAATATAGACTAATGATTGATAAACATGTTTAATGAGTTTGTTCCTGTCACTTGTGACAGTTACATATGTGAGATGATGAACTCGGCTAATTCACCTCTAACTTGTCAGGAATGACATCAAACCGAATTCTAATAGCAGAATTGTTCTCGGCATACAATACACAAGAATTTAGGACATCTTTGTCATGTATAGTTCATCTTGATTGGCTAGAATCGACTTCCCCAAATAGATTTTGTATAACATATGATATACAGTGGTGATGCTTGTCAGCTAATAAACTTAAAAGAACTTCGCACAACAGAATTAATGATTCTAAACTAACTTCGATTAACAAGATTATCTTAGCATATACTACACCTAAGATCCTACCATTATAAAAGATATTCAATAAATAAGATATTATAATTTTCATATACAAAGTTTACAAATCGTTGTAAAAACAACTAGACAATAACTTTATCCATATTTTTTTATTACTTATATAAATAAATAATATTTGCTAATTTATTTACCATAAAAATATAATATAAGGTTGTAGTGGTTTTAAATTCATCAATAGCATTCAATTTGACATTAAAAGATATTAAAGGATACTATGAACATGCCTGTTTTTTTTTCTTATTTTTGTTGTTGTTAAAGAAATATTAATGATTTTAAAATTATAGTTGTTCCCCAATGTTACAATTCATTGGGGGCTTATTTTCATCATGCCTAGGGGGACTTATCATTTATGGTTGCCAACCTAATAAGGGCTGCCTCTTCAACTAGTTTATGCAACACTGTTTATCATGCATTATGTGAATAATATAATTTTAACAAATTTTAAAAATGTGTTACACTCTTTGTTTTGAAATTATCATACAAAACTTTTTGATTTTTTTCTAAATTTTAATCTATCTATACATGATTGTAAATACAGAGTATTAGTGAAGTTATTTCAACTAAGTAAGGAAAATATGACTCATTTATATTTCTAAATATTCACCGCTTATAAAGAGGGTAATGTAATAAAATTTATTATTTTTTCACTTGACAAGTAAGACACATCATTATGCGTTATAGAATAATAAGATTAGGAAATTTTATAGGTTTTAAAAAGAGATTGAACACTTGTATGAGGAACTTTTTCTTCCCTTTCTTTAGAGTTAATACTTAATTTATATCAAAGTGACATCTAATAAATGAAATGATTTAATGGTTGAGAAATTAGATTTATACGGCTAAATCTGATATTTGAACTACTTTGATTGGCCTGTAACAGAAATACTAAGGATATATGATAATTTTATCTTTAGATTCTAATGTACCAAATTAACATATTTGAGTTTTCTCAACCTAGTCACTATTTCTTCTTTTACTTACTTACGAATATGATTAGTACTACTACATTGGGTACCCCTGTTCTCCACCCTACATATCAGTGGGTGTGAACATTTGGGAGGAACAATGAGTGAGTGAGAGAAATGACAGTGTAAGGTGTGTAATTTTTTTGGTGAGAAAAGGAATTAAAAAAGTTTAATAGCTAGAAATTCTTTCAAGTTTATTTATTGTACAAACGAAATCCAGATTTTTTTTTCTTATTGGATGGATTTGGTTTTAATTTAGTTATAATATGTATTTTAGAATGAAGTAAAATGTTAAAAGATAAATAAAAAATTTGAAAAATTGAAATTATAAGATGGATGTACATTATACTTCATAACAAACATTTTAAACTATAAAAATATATATCATTTATATTCGAAACATACAATATTTTTTTGAGTTTTATTAATTTTAGCTATTATATTTTAAAAAAATTATTACATATATAAAAAATAATTCATGTAAATATATATTTTTATGTTAAATTTTATTTTTAAGTATAACAATTTTTTATTTAAATATCATTTCATCCTAAAATAATAAAGTAAATTTTTAAGTATGATATTATCATTATTTAGAAATTAATATAATATTCATATATTTGTTTACTAAATAGGTTTCTGTATTTTTAGTAGTTAAATTGATTTCAATAAATTAGTTATTAAACTATTTTTTATATAATTGGTTACTCAATTAATTGATATATAATTGTTTATTAGATTAATTTCTATATATTTTATATTTAAATTAATTTTTATCTAATAAAACTTAAATTAGTGTATTATATATTTGATATTTAAATTAATTTTCATCTAATAAAACTTAAATTAGTTTTAAAATTTAAATTTAAATTAATATTTAAAATTAGTTATTAAAATTTTAATCATTTATAACTATTAGATTTTAAATTAGTCTGTAAGTAAAGTAGTGAGTAGTTTATCGTTTCATAAACTAATTAACTAGTTTTAAAATTAATTCTTTTAATAGTGACTATTTTAATATTTTCTAAAACAATATATCATTATTCACATTCCTTATTAATTGTTAATCATGTCTATCAGTATAATTAATATATTTTGTCATTAACCACTACTTACGTATAAACACAATTTTCCGATGAAACCTTATAAATAAACTTGCTAAGTTAAACTTTTTAGTTACGTTTTTGTCAATTTAATCAGATGAACTTAATTGCCATGATTTAAAGAAATGAATACAATTAAATTTTGTAAAATAATAGATAAATATTGAAATCAATTTAAAAATAATAAAACTATGAAATTAAAAAGAAAGTCACTTGACTTTACGACAAATATAATGTCATTTCAGAAAAATATTTATTAAACATCGACATTTGGTATTTTGTTTATAAAATAACTCCATTATTTATGCATCAAGGACTAGTTTTAGTTTATATTTTTCTTTATTTTGAAATATTTGTTAATAATTTTGTTCATGTGCATAAGAATTTGAAATTTATATATATGTAAATTTGTGTACTATAAATATAAGTTAAAAAAGTTGGTGTAAAACCTATTTTTCTTTTTTGAATATAAGAAAGTTGTGCATTATACATGCAATTCATTAATTAATGCTATACATATAATTACAAGTTTGACTTAAAAACATTGGGTACAACAACTTGTCAAACTATATACACAAGTCATTTGTTTATGACCAAAGTCCTTTATTTTTTTGAGAATGTACACACAAGTCTTTGAAACTCAGAGGTACACAATTTATAATAAAGAGTCAACATCAAATTGGTTTATGAAAGTTATAGGTGTCATTATTGGTTTTTATATGTTGGAGTCTATAAATAATATTTTGATTAACCTGTTAATCATTTTGTTAGTAGAAGTTTAAATTATAGCATGGTAGGTTTTATCGTACCTAATTAGTATATTGTAGATGTTAAATGTGAGATGACTAAAACAAGTAAAGACTTTTTTATTTATTAAACCGAAAAAGTAATAAGTAAGATTTGAGAATGAATTCATTTTTCATTCTAGCATATAAAGAGAAATAATATAAAATAACTTTTGAAGAATATTTTATCTCACGTTTCTTTTTTTATTTTTTTTTAATTATACATATAGTCTCTTCAATATAAGTTACAATAGGTAGTTAGAACTTAAGAATAAATTAAATTTGCAATGAGCAGGTATGCAGAAGATCCAAAATACTATTTAAAATAGTTTGCAGATAGTAAAAGAAAATAGGAAACTCTCCTCACACGTGACTGAACTAGTAGTAGTTGCCTCATAAAAAACCAAAATTTTCTTAATATGTTCAGTTAGAACTTTTGTTTTCATTTAGCATTTTTCTGATGTAAATGTCATGCGTCCTTATATTGATTCAATGTTAGAATTATTTTGGGTTAGTTTTGAAGTTTGAAGTATATATCTATCTTCTTATAGAAACGCATCCATGATTAATAATCATAAAATTTTATACAAATAAAATAAGAAAAATGTCATAATTAATGGTGATATTATATACTCGTTCTTCATTCTTGTTTTCCTCCTTTTTCTATGATTTAGTAATGTTTAATTTTATGTCTGACAACGGAAACACTAAAAAATCTTACACTAAAATTAAATAATGAAAGCAATTTCACATGTGGACTGTATCATATATTATATGGATTAAATAATTGTCGATCAACGTGTGTGTGCTGATGAGTCGTAATTCTTTTACTGTAATAACTGGAACACATTGACATTTGTATATTTTCAAATTTTGACAGTGGGATTTAGCATAGATGCCGGTGATGTCTTATGATTGAGTTGAGAAAAAAAAATACTAATATGAAAATAGACGGAAGTAGAATAAAATAAATGATATTAAATTTATTATTAAATTATTAAATCGATAAAAAAAATTATTGTTTATATCAGAATCAACCAAGATATAATAAAATATTTTTATTTATTTGACATTTAGTTAAAAAAGGATGTGATACAAGTACTCTTTTCCTTATTTCGTCAAAAAAATATTTAAACAATAGAATAGTAAATTAGCCATTTTATTTAACTAGATTCTTTTTATCAGACTAAATTTTGCCCCCCTAATATTTTGTTTCGGTTCCATCCTAAAAAGATAATATTTGTTTATCATACAGTACATCAAAAAACGGAAATATATATTCTAAATTATTCTATTTCATATATTATTGCCCATTATTTACCTTAATAATATATTTGAATCCTTAGATAGAGAATACAATATTTTTCATACACACTCTTATAACAGCATCGCATTTTAATTTTTATAATACACATTTTTAATTTAATATTAGATTAAATTTATTTTTATTTTGTGAATCACTTATGAAAGAAAATATGTTTAATTTATTAATCGACATTTAAATTTGATAAAATTAAAATGAAGTATAATGAGGTATTTATACATTAATTATTAATACATACCTCTATTAATTATTAGAATAAGAATATTAATAGGTATCATGTGTCTTCAAGGTCTCTTGTGACCTAGAAGATTTGAAATTTTGATGAGAAGTATTTTTTTCAAAAGAAATATTGTCCCGGCTAAAAAATTTATGGATGTGGAGGAATTAATCATGTGATTTTTAGTAAGGTTTTTCTCCATTTTTATAGTAGATATCAAAGTATTTTCAAGATTGAATTAACCCACATGATTATCATTATTATGGTTTTTATCTTCTTTTATTATTCTTGAATTTTCGATCTTAGATTCAATGTTGATCTTCATCTCAGTATCAAGCATAATCCTAATCAGAAGGGGTGATCTACAATTATATTCTGACTCTCAAATAAGTTATGAAATAAAGATTTAATAAATTCTCATATTATCTTTTCTTTAATACATACACATATTAACTGAGTTGGACTCGTATATATTTATATAGTTAATATAGGTCCAAATACATTCAATATTTTTAATAATAGTCATAGAATTGATTTATTCCTAATTATTGTTAATGAAATAATTACATATATAATAATCCTATAAAAACAAATTAACTTAAATTATTACTCATATAAAATGTAAATACTAACACATGCCGTCAAAACGACATATCGATATTTATGATAGCAATAGATCTGTCGGCATATATACAATACAGGTAATAAAGGATTTTTTAGTAAGTAAGCATTCCTTACACTAGAACATATAACAGAGGGAAAATTTATGTTTTTTCAAAGAGTTATAATTAAGACAATTATGTGTTTGTTAAGAATGACTATAATTAATGATAGTCGAGTGACATGGGGACATTTAATAATAAAAACGAAGACTTATAGGATAGAAAGTTTGCTTTAAGAGTCTTTGAAATATATTATTTAAGAGTGATATCTTGACTCTCTCACAAGGAATTTACACCTAATTAAGAATTGAAAATAATATTATTTTATTATAAAAGCTGTGGGTGTATTTTTAAACTCTGGTGTAATATTTATTCTATATTATTTTATACTCTAAAGGAAGCTTCATCTTACCGACCCCATAACAACCCTTTGAAATGTTTTCATCAAACAAAATCAAATGAAATAGCTGCAACACATGCACTCACTTTCTATATATAGGAGTTTTGAACCATTGTTTACCTACAACAAATATTCAGATAATAAATCCCAAAGGCAGAGGCAGATATCAATCATGACTATCATTAACGAAGAGCAACAACAAAATCAAATAGCTGGCCACAAACAACTCCGTCATAAAAGTCTCCTTGAGAGTGATGCACTCTATCAGGTTCATTTTTTTTCTTCTTTTTCCATAGTAACAACACCAACATTTTCATTCTATCTAGTCTGCAACTAAATTAACAAATTTAACTACTGAATTCCCTATAATACAATATTACTGGTGATGCAGTATATACTTGAAACCAGTGTGTACCCAAGAGAGCACGAGAGCTTGAAGGAGCTACGAGAGTTGACTGAAAAACACCCTTGGTAAGATCATGATTATGTGCCCTAGAATTAATTAATTAATGTTTTCCGAATGAGTAAAGTACAATTTTTTTCAAAAGCTTAATTGTCTCATAATTAAGATTAATATATATAGCAATGTTGTAAAACAGGAACCTCTTAGCTACACCACCTGACGAAGGACAACTTTTAGGTATGCTTCTGAAGCTGATCAATGCCAAGAACACCATGGAGATAGGAGTCTACACTGGTTACTCCTTGCTTTCCACTGCCCTCGCTCTCCCATCTGATGGAAAGGTCCTTGATTCTTACATACTCATACAGAAAGCTGTTATGCATTGCAGAAAATGGATGCTTAGATTATAATATAATATATAACCTTTTGTTGAATGAAACAGATCTTGGCAATGGATGTTAACCGGGAATATTATGAACTGGGGTTGCCGGTGATTCAAAAGGCCGGAGTGGCTCACAAGATTGACTTCAGAGAAGGACCAGCTCTTCCTCTTCTTGATCAACTTATCAAAGACGTGAGTTCAATCAATCCATGAATATGTCTTTCTGTACCATTATGTTGAACAAAAACAAAAATTATATGTGTATGTTTATGTTGTTGATGATGAGTGTGTATTGCATTGCATGAACAGGAGAAGAACAAGGGAAGCTTCGATTTCATCTTCGTGGATGCTGATAAGGATAACTACTTGAACTATCACAATAGGGTGATTGAGCTTGTGAAGGTTGGAGGAATGATCGCCTACGATAACACCCTGTGGAACGGCTCTGTGGTCGCCCCACCCGATGCTCCTCTCTTGGATTATATTAAATATTATCGTGATTTTGTGATTGAGCTCAATCAAGCTCTTGCACTTGATTCAAGGGTCGAGATTTGCCAGCTTCCCGTTGGTGACGGCATTACCCTGTGCCGCCGCATCATCTGATCACCGTGCTCCTTTTACCTGCTACATAAACAAGAACATGAGTTTCTACTATGTTACCTAATACTTGAATAAAATAATGTGTGTGTCTTCTTGGATGAATTTCAATTTTAGTCTTCTACGCAAATACATTCATACCATGTCTCTTCCTCAACACAAAACACATGTATTGATTTCAAATCATATTCACAATAAATATATACATATATATTGTGTCACTTTCTCAACACAAAACACATGTATTGATTATCTATATATATATATATATATATATATATATATATATATATATATATATATATATATATATATATATATATATATATATGTGTGTGTGTGTGGAGTGTGTATAGGAGTAAGCTCAATTATATATAATAGGCTGGTAAAAATATAGAGTTAGTATATCATCTAACAAATTGTTTGTCAGAATGATATTAAACTCAAGTTTTTAAACCAAAATTTCCAATTAGAACCTTTTTGATGAAAAAATAGTAGTAAATATCAACTTTAAACTAACACAGGTAGCATATATGAGGAAGAAAATAACTAACATGTATAAAGCGAATAAAATTACAATCAGATTCCAATAGGATTTGAAATTTAAATGATGTTATTTTAAATAGGAAAGAAATTATGTTAAAAGATAAATATTTTGCAGGCTGAAAATAATATTCTTTAGCTTCTTCGAATTTCAGAATGCATAGGCCATAATTAAATTCTCTATCTAGCCTTGTTTTGGTTAAAAGGACAATGGTCCATGAGCTAGTGGGTTTCTTCTTTAGATTACAAAAGAGACCATGTTAGATTTTATACCCTGCTTTCTTCTTGGGCTGTGTTTTGAAGCCCATTTCGCTAAATTTTTTTCCAATCTAGAAGGGAACTGTACCAGTATTTGTACTTTTGGGCCATGTTTTAGCTGTATCTCGTACCCTGGACTGCTTCTTCCTGCACCTCCATATCATCTTCCTGCACCTCCATAATTTTCAAAATTCCAATAATAGATATAAGTAAATTACAAAATTATCCCTGCTGCTATAAAAGAAGGTTTTCCATGGAAGG
>Ga0209489_109821_pt1 | contig 11473 bp, 5 predicted proteins | sample SiratrowhiteBW_FD_187527 | JGI IMG/M metagenome (GOLD analysis project Ga0209489, IMG submission 187527) | Root nodule microbial communities of legume samples collected from California, USA - Siratro white BW (SPAdes) (version 2) | ecosystem: Host-associated > Plants > Roots > Nodule | place: USA...
TATATATATATATATATATATATATTCTTATAACAATTTTATTAAATGTATTTAATGTCTCATTCTTTAAATTACTATAATCTCATTATTTAAAACTCTCAGAGCCTCTCTTATTTTCAAATCTCTCCTTCTCTCTTCTTACACTCCTATTTCATTTTAATAAATATTTACGATACACTCATTTTTTTCACATTGTTTTATCACAGTATTAATTACATTCATTTTTTTCACTCTCTTTTCTTTTAGGTCTAATAGACGTTTATGATTATTCTTTTATTTTTACTTCTAAGAGACAAAAGGATATTGTAATTATCCAAATAAAAACATAAGCCATTCCATGGCAGAAAATTGTTATAATCACACATCCTTTTTTATGCATAGATGAAATTAAAAAAGGACAATGAAAAAAAGGATAAAAAAAACAAAATTCGACAAATGTAATAAATAAAACGATAAAAATAATATACATGAAAAAGAATAAAGTGAGAGGCAATTCTAACAATATCAAGAAAGAAACAAGTTTACTGACTATGTACAAACACTGTAAGGCTTTGATACAAGTGTAAAAGAAATATTGTACAGAAATATGGTCTTTTCGCTAATTTATTAAATTATGCCACTTTCAATGTTATCAATTTTATCTTGATTTTTTTAGTGTGCGCAATATTTTTCTTTTTGTTTAAATTAAATATATAAACATTATTTTGTTAACAGTATATATTGAATACTCTTTATTTGTGTGCTTTCATTGACTATATATATCTTCTACAAATCAATGATTTAAAGTTGCTTTTATCCTTAATGAGGTGGATTTGGCATGATGAGAGATCATTATCCAAAATATAATAGCACAAAAGAGGATGATAAGAAAGGAAAAACACGTTGCTGGGGAACAGAAGAATCTACCATCTATATTAGGCTACAAGCGCCAACACACTCAGTAGCATCGCATAGCATTTTGCAGTGAGAGAGAGAGAGAAAGAGAGAGTATCAGACATGGAAGATTCCCAGTTTGACGTCATCATCGTGGGAGCTGGCGTCATGGGCAGCGCCACCGCCTACAACGCCGCCAAACTCGGCCTTAGGACCCTTCTCCTCGAACAATTCGACTTCCTCCACCACTGTGGTTCCTCCCACGGGGAGTCCCGCACAATCCGAGTCACCTATACCCAAAAACACTACTACCCTTTGGTCATGGAGTCTTACAAACTCTGGCAAGAGGCCGAAGCCCAAGTGGGCTACCAGGTCTACTTCAAAGCCCAACACTTCGACATGGGCCCCTCTCACGACCCCACAATCCGCTCCGTCGTCGACTACTGCCACACCCACGCCGTCCCCTTCCAGCTCCTCCGCCGCCGCCAGGTCGCTGAGAAATTCGGCGGCCGCATCGACATCCCGGACGATTGGGTGGGTGTCTCCAACCAGTACGGCGGCATCATCAAGCCCACCAAAGCCGTGGCCATGTTCCAGAAGCTCGCCTACAAAAACGGCGCCGTCTTGGTGGACAACGCCAAGGTGGTGGACATCAAGAAAAACAAAGAATGTGACGGCGTGGAAGTTTTCACCGCTAGCGGTAAGAGATTCCGCGGTAAGAAGTGCGTGGTAACTGCAGGCGCGTGGGCGCAGAGGTTAGTTAAAACGGTTAGTGGGGTTGAACTCCCGATAGTGCCCCTGGAGACGCATGTTTGTTACTGGAGAATTAAGAAGGGGCATGAAGGGAAATTCGCGATAGGGACAGGGTTCCCTACGTTTGCGTCCTTTGGGGACACTTACATTTACGGAACACCAACGTTGGAGTTTCCGGGGTTGATTAAGGTGGGGGTACACGCAGGGAAGCCGTGCGACCCTGACAAGAGGCCGTGGGGCCCAGCGGTGATGATGGAGGAGCTGAAAAAGTGGGTGGAGGAGAGGTTGTTGGGCATGGTTGAGTCCCGTGAGCCTGTGATAAAACAGTCTTGCATGTACTCCATGACACCGGACGAGGATTTCATTATTGATTTCTTGGGTGGTGAGTTCGGAAAGGACGTGGTAATCGGAGGCGGGTTTTCGGGTCACGGCTTCAAGATGGCTCCGGCTGTCGGGAGGATACTGGCGGAGCTTGCGGCGGACGGGGAAGCCAAAGGGGTTGATCTCAAATGCTTTAGCATTGGAAGGTTCAGGATAAACTCCAAAATTTAGGTATCTTGATTAATTATCTGTCACATCTCGTATGGTTTTGTCAACTTGTGTTTGTTGGTTTCCGTCTATGTTTTCCAGTGTTTCTGTCGTGTGAGTTCAGGTTTGCTGCTGTTTTTCTACATCAAATTACGTTACCGTTGTATTTAAATAAAATATAAGTAAAAGTGCATGTTATGATGAAACTCTCTAGTATTTTCTCCAACCCTAACCTCCATATCCTATTTCTGAGTCGCTCCGACAACAGTTTCTTCATTGCATTATTGGAGAGATTGTTATGTGATTTAAGATCACCACTAGTGTGTAAATTTATATGCATCACCGAGCTCACAGATTGCATAACAGGATTTTCTCGTGGTGAATGATAGAATAAAAATAAGAGTTAAGCATCCCTATTCTACTCTACATTTTGTAATATAAATGTGGTTCGATAAGAACAAAAGGTTGACATTGCAAAAATAAAATAAAAAACCGAAGATTTGCCTAATAAAGTAAAAAGGTTCATCACATTAATTAACTATGCTATTGAAGTCCCAAAGTAAAAAAAAAAAAAAAGGGTGGCTATACAGATAAAGTAATTTTGTAATTTTCTACGTGGCTAATTAGCCTGAGAATCGGATGCAGGTGTATTATGGAAAAATATACTAAAATCCAAGCACAAGACAGGCTGTCTATCACGTGCTCTCTATCACCCGAAAGCACTTCAATCACAGTAAGCCGTACTTTTGTAATTACATATCAGTCACGTCGGTTTCAAGCAATAATTTATAATGATATAACTTTAAGAAGGAAAAATTGGGGTTGCACAAGGTGAAGTGGGTGAGTTGAAGCCACCATGGGAAAATAATGGTGTGGTTTTGGGAACACTTTAAAAGGTTGAACCAAGTGGACCTCATGCAGCGTCAATTTGATGGATTTGTCTTCCTGCACAGCACAGTCAATGGTGAGCTTTCAAGAATTTCTTATTATTATTAGTTCCCATGATAAATTATTATTTCACAAAAACAATTATTTTTAATTCAGCCTATTAAATTTGGAAAACAACTTTTCATGAATAGGATGTGTATGCTAAGACCTAATACACAGGATTATTTTTACTTTACTTTTATTTGGAAAAACGCGTGAGCGAAAATAATTACGTTTTTACAAGTTGGTTACTATTTTTCAAATACTAGACCTTTAATTATAGACTTAATATAACAACTTAATTAATTGTGTAAGAGTAAAATTTATATATAAGAGATAAAATATGAATATTTTATTATTTAAATATAAAATAAAAAAATAAAAAAATAAGTATTTAAAACTTATTCTAGAAAAAATATTATATTTCTAATACATTTTATCTTTACTATTTTTATTTTTTCTAGATTTTTCAAATATTTTTTTATTATTTTATGATCGAGAGTCTGTAGATTTTTTAAATATTTTTTTATTATTTTATGATCGGGAGTTCGTCTTAAGAAGTCTAGTAGAAAATAGAACAAATTTGTGCGATGAGAATTTGTTTTACAATAACCTCCTCTGTACTCTTTTACTTAAATTGATTTTGAGAGATTTTTGCATGCATGTGGACTAAGGGTATTATATGTGGTCCTTTTTAGGATAAAGATAATGTTATGTTAGTATAGGATGATAAAGATATATTCAGATAGTTAATTAGAGTCTTCTGTGTATAAATTTAATTTTAATGTGTGATAGGAGAAAATAAAAAATTAATTTTAAATAAACAAGTTTTAACAAGTAAGGAAAATTATTTATATTTTTTTTATAGAACTTTAGAATAAATGATCTTAATATAAAGATGACTTTGTCACACTATCTTAATTTATATACATGGTATATGTATTGTCTTGAACATAATTTGAATGTTATTTGAGTTTTGTTTAATAGATGATTGTTTTAAAATATTTTGTATTGTATCTTTTATAAGATGTTGATATGGTTGCTAGATTACATCGAATCCATTGCACTTTGGATGGAAAGTGATTATTGAGAAGGTTCTAATGAGAGTAAATCTATCTAGAAGAGAAGTCTTAGTGGGAGATATAATGTGTGTAATGTGCAAGAAAAAAGAAGAGACAACCTCTCATCTGTTCTTTACCTATGAAGTATCTCAAAGGGTATATAATCTATGTGATAAATGGGTAGGAGTCTCTTCCGCCAACCATAACCACTGACCAATTTTCAAAATTTCCATGTCTTATAACTAAATCCAAAACAAAATATAACTTGGAAAGGCACATGGTTAGCAATTTTGTAGGATATATGGAACCATAAGGATATAGTAGTGTTTAGGCAGGTAAAGATAGATGTAGAATAGATTTAGTGTTACGCTTAACTTGAAGCATGGTTATGGATGAAATATAAAATGTCACGAGTAATGTTCTCATATGCTAAATGGTATCAGTGTCTAATACAATGCCTCAAACAATTGTAATACCAAAGGAAGAAAGATGTGTTTTGGATCGTACTGTATTGTATTCTAGTACTAATATTCATGTATGACTGTCCACAGAGGAAGTTGTCTCTTTGTTTGCCTATAGGTTTTCTGTGTTGTATACAGGTTTTCTGCAAATGATAATAGCACACCATCAGTGGGTTGTTGGCCTTAACATAAAGCATTCATAAAGATAAGAAGGACACAAATTGAAAGGGAGCCTGTGTAACATGGAAGGATTCATGGTAAAATTGGTGTAATAAATTTTGGATAATCTAGAGTAGGTAGAGATGACCAACATAGAAAATTCCAACGACAGAGGTACCATATCTACAATACTAAAGACCAATTATTTAATACCATCTTGTTAGGTTGTTTTGGTGGAGCATGGGACAAAAAAAATAAGAACAAATATTTCCTCAAAGGTGTAGTAACAACAAGACACAACATAACAACAAATTGAAATGAAAAGGCTGACAGGAAAATTACAAGTTATAGGAGTGAGTTATATCATAGTGGGAGCCAATGATAAATCTACTTCAATAGTCATGCATGGGTATTAGCATGCTAAGATGAAGCTACATGTAAGGAGTATAATGTTACTATCATAAAGACACCAAATAAGAGCATACAAATTTATTGGGAAAAAAAAAAAGGTAAACCGACTGTAAAACATGTTTAAAACTAAAAATGATATAGTGACGATTGATTTAAATATTTATATATTTTCGCACATTTTTTTTTAGAGTTAGAGTATTTCTAAAATACTCTTATATACTCATTTTATTTTTTACTTAAAACAATACTAAAAATAAAATTCATTAAACCATTTTAAATTAAATTTGTGTTGGATTATTATTGAGCGTTGAATAGTCATAATTTTTTGAGTTTATATACATACCTATTGGAATATAAAACATGCTTAAATTTAGGTTTAAAACTTTATAAGACTGTTATAATTGGTTATCTTTTTTGGATTGTATATATTTTTTTGGCTAATTATGTAGAAAAAGTATGATTTTTCAAAATTTTTGTCAGTAGTTAAGAATTTTGTTTGTCGGATTTTATTCATAGAACTAAAGATAGATTTATTACAGGCTCTCCAATCAATATATGATATTTTCTTAACAAATTATATAAATACATTAAGTGAATGAAATTTTATCTATAAGAATTGATCACATTTTATAGAAAGTTTACAATAACTCACATTCTGCTCAAGTAAGTCACATTCCCTTAAAAAAGAAATGACAAGATTTTACTTGACTTTATTATCTTCCTATATAGCATTTCATCACATATTTAATGGTGATATTTTTTTTGGTAAAAGTTCATAGATTTTTGTACACCAAAGTGGTGATAGTATGATTATTTGTTTGTATATAATGATAAAAATGTTAATATTTAGTAACTACAGTGATATTATTTTTGAGATTAAATAATTTTTGGTCTAAGTTTGATGTGAAAAATATAATTGATGTGAGCTTAATTATTGGGAGTTAAAATGGTAAGAATAACTATGGTATACTATAATTCCAATGTTGAGAAATTTTTTAGGAGGTTTGGTTATCATGGCTTCAAATAATAACTATTCTTTACAATGTTAATTATAAGAAAAATGGAGTAGATGTAATTAATTAATATGCTTAATTTACTATGTAATTACTTATAAGAAAAATTTATTTATTTATAAGAAATATGGAGCAGATATAACTACTTACCAATATTTTTATTTCTCCTTTATTTCTATTTTTTTTTTCATAATCTAAACAACATATCTTATCATTCCGTTTATCTTTTTCATTTCTTTACTTTCTTAAATGAAACCAAGTCAGCCATGAGTAACATAGTTTAACTGCCATTCAACAAAAATTATAGCATGTCTGAGATGGAAGGAACGAGTGATTGTTTCTGGCAATCTATTAAATCTGAACCAAAACATGAGATATTTATTAGTTACACATGTCCTTCAAGGACTCATTTATGTGAGGTGCAAATTTTCCTTCAAAGTTCTACCCCATATGAATTCAGGTTTAAGCATGGAAATTGTCAATCAAACATTATTTTCATTTACAGATCCAGAAGAAAATTTCGGGACAAGAAAATTATATATAAAATTGAAATATACACATTAACTTTTTGTTTCTGCTATGCAAGATTTTTTAGTGTTTTAGTATTTTTCCTCAAATCCAACCGAACTGGTCTAGCAGGGACTTCTACATCAGAGATTCTTTTTTCTATTGTCGTCTAGGTTACACAGCTACTTTTTCCTGGACTTATACTTAAGTTGGTATCAAATACTTCAAATTTAAGGGGTTTTTTTTTTTGTCGTTTAAGGTTTGAGCATCTCTTCCTCCACCACAAAAATTCTATAAATTTCAAAATTTTTAAAATCAGTTCTGCATTGTATTCTCTAAAAATATTCTGATTATATAATCTAGAATGATAAATATTAATATTTTTGTATTTTAGAATATTAAATTTAGAATATAATTTGTATTCAAGAATATTTAATCCTAAATATCAGAATACTAAACAAAAATGTGCTCTGTTGGGCCTTTTATCTTGTCCAAACACAAATTTAGTATTTTTATGTGAATGATTTTTACTTATTATGTAATTTGATGCTACAACTATGTAGTGGGGTTGATGAGAATGCAATTAGAACATTCATGTTAGACATGTTCATATGCAATAGGGCCAGTAGCATGTGTAAGAAAAGGTCCATTTGTTACTGGCAGAGTCCCTTCTTCAAAAGCTATTTAAGAAAATAAATGCATCATACTGTTCTAGAATCCAATGGTATTTGGGAATGCATGATCGACGGGAAAAGTGTGATCATGTAGTCTCAAAATTTTATTTTGTATTTTAGAATATATAATCTAGAATATAAATCATATATATTTTAAGATGAAAAAAATCATATTTAACATTCTAAATTATATCATTTCAAACGTCTCTAAATTACAGAATTCAGAATTAAAACTGAAAATCTTAAATTGGAGGAAAAAATTGGAATTTTCAAATTTATACGGGTGTAAAGAAGAAATTTTCTTAAGGTTCTGCTTCTTTATTTTCAGAGGCCCAAATTTTCTCTTTCTTTCCTTTTCTTTAATAAATTGCTTCATGCACCCTATTAAATGCTTCATACACTCCATCAATTTTTCAAAATTCCTATTTTATCCTTGATTAGAATTGGGAGGTATAGGATTTTTCGGAAATTGAAAAATACGTTCCAGAAAAGGTTTTCTGAAAGCCAACGGGAAATGGCAATTTCATTTCAAAAAGGATATTTCGAAAGCAAGAAAATGCGAAGGGTTTTCCAAAAATTGTTTTTTTTTATTTCGGAAAAGGCTTTTCAGAAATGTTTTTTTACATTTTGAAAAAGGCTTTCCAAAAGTATTGTAATGTGTTTCTCGAAGGATTTTTTAGAAGATTTTTGGAATATGTTAAGAAGAACCTATAATTCAATTTACACCTCCGATTGTTGCAAACCGTCGTTATTCACCTTAAACTGTCACAAATCACTTTCCAACAACACTAAATACAAATCTAATCAAATTTCTCACTAAATCCAACATAAATTAACCCTAAATTAAATTCAAATCTACCAAAATAAAATTTTACAACTTTATATATATATATATATATATAAACACTTTTTTTTATTGCAAGAAGCAACTGACTTTTATTTTTATCACTATGGCCTGTTATGTCATTTAGGCTTTGATACATTGTTGGAATGGTGCAAAAAGAGTTCACTTCCCTCCTCTTCTTGCCCAAATAATGAGGAATCTCCTGAATGCGTCTTTTCATGTTTTCCAAACTTGGCAAGTAGTGAGTTTGATCATTTGCAAAGCTACTAGAACATTTAAACTCATAATTTTTACCGGGTCTATAATAATAATAAAATTGAAGTTAAATGTTGTATGTATATAACATTTATAAGTCATTTAATGGATAGAATTTCAACTAAGGAGAGAAATGGAAAGATAATAGAATCACGTAATGTGATATAAAGGATTGTAAATATATATTAAATAAAGTTGTTATCTAACTTCCTTATCCAAACATATACAATTCTTTTTACTGTATGTGCCCACTGTTAGAATGTTTCCAGTTTAATAATGCTGCTGGAAAACTCTGGTAAGTTTCTTAAAATAAGTTAGACTGAAAGAACAACTTACTCCCTTCCTTTTTTTAATTTTTTTCAATTATATTATTAACTTAATTAATATAGAAACAGAAAAGGTAATTATGATAACCCGTTTAGTATAATAACATATAAACCTGTATTGAAATAAGAAACCTGAAATGAAAATAGTAGATATTTTTTGTTTAAAATTATATTATAAAATGAAAAATTATGGTAAAAAATACAAAAAACTATTTTAAAGAGACAAGGGAAGTATATTCATGAATCCAAAGTTGTTTTCACTCAAATTTTTGCATAAACAACATCCAAATATGATGATTCCCACCAGCCAAACAAACATGCGTAGAAGATAAAATTCCAACCCCCCAAAAGGAACACTAGAGTCATTTATGGAGAAATTAATGACCTACCACAATTAGGTCCTAATATATTACTAAAATTGTTGAAAAGCCTAAACTTGTATTAAAAAGAATTGATTAATTAATTTTGTAGGGCAATTTGACAAAGGCCCTTGAGAGTGTATTCAAGACAGGATTAATGATAAACATATAATTTAACTACTATTAACCAACTTCCATTTGTTTAACCTAAAAGTTGTAGAGTTCACCAAATTGATTTTAAAACAATGGATATGGGAATCTTTGTTATGGAGTTACAACTTGCAAATTGCAGAAAGTCCAATAATTATTTGCTTGGTGCTAAACAGATCGTGTTCCTTGTTATTTAAGAATGATTTAGGTCAAAATCTTAATAAGATATAATTTTATGTTGACGGTGGACAAAACACTTGCACAATGGGATGCTCTATTCATTAGTAAAATATATAAATAACAACTATGAGTTAGACTTTGTGCTTGAGATTCTGATAAGGATTTTATTAATGTTGAAAACATCATAGGATAACTAAAAAATGGCATTAAAAATAAGGGGTCCTATCCAACACTACATAGAATATGATAATTGTTTTATTAGGAAGATTATATGGAACAAGGAATCAAATCCTCCAACATATCCTTCTAGAATGTATTTTAGCGTCGTGAATTGATTGAATAACCTATCAAACCCTATCTCGTTGTGTATAAATAAATTATCATATTTTTTAACAGTTTCAGCGTATAAAATATCTGTTTACTATGTTAATGAGAATTATAGAAAAAGAAAACATTTTTTTTTAATTGACGAATCTCTAACGCGTGGCGTATTTGATACCAATTAATGGCAGTGGACTATTTAGATTTAAAATAAGTGGCACTATTAAAATACTAAAAAGTGCTTTGTGAGATACAGATCATAAGGGCTTGTGAGAGAGATTTGCAAGATTTCTTCTTCTATGTGTAAGATGCTAATCTCACAGTCCACTGTTAAAAAATTATGTTTAAAGTTTCTACTAATTTTTTTAAGATTTCACTATTTTAAAAAAATTAAAATACATGTTTGTTAGTTTATTTTTTAAAAATTAATACTGATAAAATTTAATATTCAGATGAAACGTAGATTAAATTATTCATATATTTTACATTTTCTAAGTAAATTTTTATATTTAAGTAAATTTTTTTATAAAAATAAATAATATAATTTACTTTCACGATTAGCCAAAATTTTAAAATATTTTGGATTGACATATCAATCTAATCCAACCTATTTTTGATAAGTTAGTCTAATTCAACCTATTTTTTATCAGTCAGTTGCTTACTTGACTGTGTCATTTTCTATCCTGTAAAAATTTAAGTGTATGAATAAAAATAATAATAAATCAATTTGTTTAAAATTAAGCAGGTATCTTTGAAATAAATATTTATTTCTAAATTACTTATTTAAAAAAATGACTTATTAAAATAAATGAGAACCGCTTATTTGTAAAATTAAAAATAAAAAGCACAAAAAGGTTAAAGTTGTTTAGTTTATATAAATAACAATTTCTTAAAAGAAAAATTGGTACAATATATTTCACTTCTATTCTATATAATGTTATTAGGTCTAGGTTTGTTTGTACCACCCTCAAGTAATACTTAGAAGAAAAAAGAGTAAGATTTTTTTTTTTCAAAACTAAACCTATTATATTTTTACTATTATTTTTGAGTGGTAAGGGTAGTATAACATCCAACTTTACTTTGTCATGTAAACTAATATATGAACATACATTCAATATTTATACACAGAAGTATACAACAACATATACTAAATTCTTAAAAGGATATTTACTAATATGTGTCATTATGTTTAATAGTTTTGTTATTATCACTTACAATACGGTCGTTTATTCTAATATTATGTAATATCAAACATAATATAAAGGTTAACTAATTTAATTTCATGCATAGTTGACATGATATATATTATAATTTAACAATATGCTGATCAATATAAATTGCAAACTAAACTAGTATACTCTCATCGAGATAAAAAATAATAATAATTCTTTAACAACATCTCTAACCAACAATAGAAACTAAAAAGTGTTAGAATCTTCAGTCATATCTATAATTCATATTGTTACTGATTTTAAGCTAATTTGTTTTAATATAATATTATTCAAAAAAATATCTCTTACTTATTAAATTTTATAATACTTTTTTATTTTTAACTTTAAATTATATTTTAAAAAATTCTTTTGTTAATTATTTTCTAAATACAAAAAAAAAATACTTTATCACATCAAACAACTATCGTCTTTATCTTTATCTTTATCTCCATTCTTTATC
>Ga0209489_109823_pt1 | contig 11472 bp, 4 predicted proteins | sample SiratrowhiteBW_FD_187527 | JGI IMG/M metagenome (GOLD analysis project Ga0209489, IMG submission 187527) | Root nodule microbial communities of legume samples collected from California, USA - Siratro white BW (SPAdes) (version 2) | ecosystem: Host-associated > Plants > Roots > Nodule | place: USA...
TATGATACTGATATATTACAATGTATATATAAAAAGATCATTTCAAACTTGTATCTTTGTATCTAGGCCTACGTAAATAAAGTCTTATACATATTTAATGGGTCGATTTTCATAAGCAAATAAAATCTTTTATAATAAATCAATCATGCTCCAGCAAAGGAAGCAGTAGGTTAGTCATGATCTATTTTCCTAAAATGTTTGTTTTTTCTACAACCAATTTAAGGGACAAACACTCTATTTCCCTTTTAAAACACTTATGTGATATTGAAAATTGTTTTCTCAAACTTTTTATTAGTTGTCAATTATTAGACTTCTAAAAATTTATCATTAAATAATCATTTCTAAAAACTCCTTCCCAATTCCAAACCTACAAGGCATAACAATTCTCAATACCCTCCTTCATGTCTTCCGGAGTTTTCTGTATAAGCTTTTCAAAGCAGGAACAATATATATATTGTTTTTTTTTTCCTAATAAACTTGCAGACAAACATGTCAATTTACATTAGTTTTTTTTTTTTTTTCCATTTTACTCCAGATAAAAATAAGCCTCATCATCTTTGACTGAATTAAATGTTAGCTTCTTCTGCAACCAATTTGAGGGGCAAACACTCTATTTTCCATTTAAAACTGTTAGATGTGATATCGAAAATTGATAAACGATTTATTAGTTGTTGTTAATTATTATACTTCTAAAAATTTATCATTAAATAACAATTTCTAAAAACTAGTTCTCAATTCCAAACCTACCATCCTTCATGTGTTCGGGAGTTTCTGTATAAGCTTTTCAAAACAGAAATAATACTAATCAACTTGCAGACAAACATGTCAATTTACAATAGGTGTTTTTTTTTTTTTGTTTTCATTTTACCCCTCAGATAAAAATAAGCCCCATCATCTTTGACTGAATTTTCAATGGATCATTATATTGTGTAAGCAGTCAAGTTTTAATAGGGAGAGAAAGAACAAGTCTAATATATAAAATATGATGCTGAGATAAGCTTAAGGAGATAGTCCCTGAAATAACATGACAGTGAGGAGGACCTGATAGGGAATAAATTCCCAGAGGTTGAGTGTGGTAAAATATGAAATAATTAAATTAAGAACAAGATTCATTTCTGAAGAATTTGACCCATTCATAGCTGCTGCCGCCCATATCCACTTATTTTTCTTTCACGCATGATTGTTTATAAGGAATCTATCAAGTATTATATGTCAAAAAGAAGAAACAATAAGGCAGCCACACAGGAAATTCATGGGAAAAGTACTTGAAATAATGACAAGTATTGATTAAATGCATAATATATATAAAAAGAATTGTGCGGCTTAATCAATGACAAATACTATGGGTCCACTTGATAAAGAAAATACATCCACCCCGTAGAGAAATAGGGGAATAGATTATAAAATATATTATACAATAAAAAAAAATCCAGCATCCTTTCTTCAACTTTTCTTCCAAGTCTTCTTCTTGATCTAGAAGTTGGAACTCCGTTCAAATCTGTGGATTAACCCGAACTTTGTTCTTTGCAACATGTCCTATCACTAACTATACTGTGTAATGTTGGATAGTAGTGGCACTTCAAATAAATTAAATAATTAAATAAATAAATAAACTTGTCAGCAGAATAACCCAGAAGCATTGCCATGGCAGCCCTTGCTCATGCCACCATCTGCTCCTGCTCTATGTACAGCTGCTCCACCCATGGTGGCAGCATAGTTTTACTCAGATCATACTGTTGCTGCTTCTCACCACCAAACATCTCTGACCTCTCCGAAGGAACATCCTTAACCAATGAATGAACCCATGAAACATCTGGCTCAGCATGTTCTGGCTGAGCCATGGGGGAAGCAGTTATCCCGTTGTTTCTGAACCCAAATGAAGCAGATTTCCTCAGCTTGTTCAGCTCATCTCCGTTAACACCCCAATCCAGTTTCCCAGAAGGGGAACTCCAATCCGAAAGGGTGGAGGACACCCTGCAGGAAGGGTTGGAAGGTGAAGAGAGGCCAAGATGGTGGGTGGCAGCTCCACGATCGATGAAACTCTGGCTTCGCTTGGCGAAGGCGGCAGACCTGGAGTTCATCACTGCAGCAGCCACAGCAGCTGATGAGTCAAACCCAAAAGCTGAGGGCTTTCTCACCGGAGAGGAAGGGATGTTGGAGGGGTAACTCGCACGAAGGTGGTTCATGTTTTGGCGCATCTGAAGCCCACTTTGGGTGGGTGTTGAAGGCTGCACAGAAAGTCCATGCAGTTGGGACAACACAGAAGGGTCAACAGAAGCTAGGAGATCATCAAGGTTGGTTGGATTCAAGTCACCAATCCTGTTGAATTCCTTGTTGCGGAAAGACGGGGATGAGATCCTGGCAATCTCTTCTATCAGTTGTTGCTGCTGCTTCTGTTGTTGGCGAGCTGGAGTCTCCAAACCAAGCAGTTCCATCTCCATCTCCAGATCCCTGGCACTCAAAGCAGCCTTCAGTCGGCTACCCGGGAGCTGCAAGGATGGTGGAGTAAGGTTGATTTTGTTCTGCCACAAGCTTCCACTCTTGGGAGATGAAGCTGCTGCCAATGGAGACATGGGTGGGGTTGAAACAGTTGGCATAGGCAAAGATGTGGAACTGAGAGTCAATGGACTCATGGTTGTTGTCATGTCTAGTGCAGCATCTGAATAGGATTTTGGTGAAGGCATAGCTGAGCCAGTGGAAGCATAGACAGGGCGTAACTCTTCAGGTTTGTGGGCAAAGAAGCAGACTTTTCTACTGCAGCCAGTTTCGTCCTTGCAAAGCCTTGTTCTGTACTGGGCAGGGTGCAGCCAGGACTCAAAAACACCGTGAGCATACTCACAGGAATCACCCTTCTGGCATGCCCCTTTGCGAAATTCAGGGCAAGGAACACAGCTATAAGGGTATTTTCTTGGGTCTCTCCTCCTTGCATTCTCACCTGGATGAACAAATGGACACTCAACCCAGTCATGGGAATAGGCCCTTGAGCAAGGCTTCACCTTGAAACTGTACATCCTAAACTCATCGGTTCCATACACACCATTGTTGATGTCAGGCAAGGATATATCAATAGGATACTCTTTCTTCTCACTTCCTTCTTTTTTCTCAGTTGAGAAAGATGCGGTTACCATCTTCTGACTCATCACTTCATCTCTTTCACCACCCCCGAGGAACAACTCCACGGCCTTCTTCCGGGATTTGGAGGAAGAATCAAAGGCAGGAGCAATCAGATTAGCCGGCTTGTTTCCACTGGCATCAAGGGTTTCAGCATCAGCCCCAGCATCTAGCAAGAGCTTCACAATCTCTGGTGAGGATTCAGAGCCCCCAACGGCAGCACAGTGGAGAGCAGTGGCCCTATCAGAACCACAGGCCATGTTCACATCAACACTTCCTGCCTCAAGAATATACTTGAGAACTCTCGTGCTTCCAAACAAAGAAGCAATCATGAGGGGGGTCCTCGTGTCAGATCCCATCTTCTTGGACCCAATCCTTCTGCCATACCAAAAGCCAGCCTCGTTGACATCTAAGCCCTTCTCGTCCACTTCTCTTTTGAAAGCTTCAAAATCATCGGAAGCAGCCAATTCAAGCAAAGCCGAGAAGTTGCAGAAACCGTCAAGATTCTGCTTCTGAAGATTATTCTCCATCACGAGGCCCGGGGAAGAAAGCTTACTCTTTGAATCACTACACATTTCTCAAATTCTGCACAACAAGGCAACATAATCTCAATATCATCATTTAAAAAGAACAAAAAAACAATCAAACCTCCAACTAAAAAACAAAAATTTGCCAACAATCCTGGTTCCAAATCCGTAAATATGCACAGCTAGATAACTTCCCATGAAACGTGGTAAACTAATTTAACCAACAAAAACTAGATCCATAACTAATACTATCCAAGACAACAACTTGTTATTCTCATACCTCAACGGGAAACAAACAAAGCAATTAAAAGGAAAAAAAAAAAAACTCCCAATATCTAAAACAAAGGTTGAAACTTTGATCTACCCAAAAGCCGACCCACCAAGCATGTTCCTCAGACCCACCCAACAACCAAAGATCAAAGAAAAACACAAGAAAAAAAATTTTAAGGTAGTGAAAGCAGGAGAAGAAATACATACCCTTTTGAGTGGTGGATTCAAGAGGAGTAGGAGTATAAGAAGTGTATGTTGGTTGCAAGGGAGCGTTGTTGTTTTGTTTGTAGAGAGGAAAATCGAGAAGGCCTCGATTGAGCGAATATGAGGGAGAAAGGAGCCTATGGGAAGGCCTTTTATGGTCAGGCACCAACAACAGCTACTAGGAAGGAAAAGGAAGAAGGGAGGAAAGTGTGACTTTTCTTCCTCCCTCTTTCTTCTCTCTCCTTTCTCTTTCTCTCTTTGGTCAAAGTCAATTATTCAATGCTAAAGCCATGGCCCCACCAGCAGCGTTTGCTTAATGTCCCTATCTTCCCAAATGCAAATGCACATGTAAATGAAACTTCAAATGACACTCAAATGCAACTCAAACTTCACATGGCTCCATTACCCCTCCACGAACCTCAACGGGCAGTTCCGCTCTCACGTGCCTTTTGAGTCGTGATTCTCTTCACTACTTCCGCTCTAGACCACTATCATCTTTCTTTCTCCTTCTTTAATCATTTTCTTTACTTTCAGAGAAAACAAAAAAGAACTCAAGATATGTTGAATTCAAGATCATACAATGTTTTTTCAAAACAGTCTAAAATTTTAAAATAAAAATGAATTTTTTAATCTTTACTGGATATGCTAATGCCATCATCAATTTGAAATCGTCAATGACAGTTTTTGGTTACGATATTCATGTCATTCAAATGATTATAAATTACAATCCAGAAACACTAGTATGTGTCGTCTTATGTATACAGTTACCAAATAATGAAAATAATAATATGATATTAAATATGATTTGTGAAAATGAATAATATACTATGAGAGGAAGTGGTAAATGAAAAATTTACTTAAAATATCTAAATATGAGTTTAAAAACATTCAAAGAACATGTAAATTTATGTATCATTCAAATATAAGTTACCCAAATAAATTTATGTATCATATATATATATATATATATATATATATATATATATATATATATATATATATATTAACCAAATAAACTATGGTCTAACTAAACTAATTTCAATCAAATAAGCTAAAAGTTAGATAAAAAGTGTCAAACACATTCTATACATTCTGCATTCTCTGAAAGCCTTACTATATAATCCATTTCCTTTTTACTGGGGGATTATTTAAGGGAAAAAACAGTCAATTTTGTAGTATTGAAAGTGGAAAATCACCACTGAAAAAGAAAGAAAATGAAAAAAAGGAAGAGTGATCTAATCCACTTGGTGGCTCCATTAATTTTATGCTGTTACCAGTTAAACTTAGTCCACTCTAAGACCTATGAAATAAGTTATATAATAAAATAATTGTATAATTATGTTAGGACAGAAAGAAAGAGTGTGGGAGGTGTATGGGGACCACAGTAGAATGAGTATGGGGTGTGGCAGTTCAACACATTAAGAGTTTGAACGCGTTTTGGTTCTGTCTTTGGCTCTTTGTATTGTATAAAATAAAATATTACAATAAACAATGTTTGATTTTGTTATGCTTATGTGAGTGGGTCGCAGTTGGGTGACAGACAACACTCAGCACTAAGAGGATAAGTTTCTGATTCAGCCTTCCACTATACTTTACCTACAAAAATCAAAACCTATTTCTGTCACAACAATCACACTTGCTAATTTACAAAACAGAACCACACCTTTGACGTGGTCGAATCAGTTTTAGTTCCATGCATTATTTTTTTTTGCCCTCCCTTTTAATTATGGGGTGCAGAAAGCAATGACCCACAAACTGTTATTGTTTTGCGTATAGTTGGTTAATTGGACTTGGTTGAATAGAGTGGAAGTCATGAGTTTGGTATTGTGATTAAAAAAAATAACTTGTTTGGATTTTGTAAGGAGGGTTGGAAATTCTTTTGTTTATCTTGTGATTATATTAAAACTGATTTTTAATTTTTGCAAATTTTCTTGTAATCTTTTAAAGTTCAAATGGTCTCAATTCTGTTGCCTTTTAATACATATGTGATTTTATCTTGCATTATGTCGTACATAATCGTGCATGAGAGTGGTTGAATGAAAAAAAAATAAAATAAAATTTATACATTATAAGATTATAAATTAAAAATGACATATATATGAAAAAAAGCTAATTAACCTTTTTTAAACTCTAGCTTGAAGATTTTTAAATAAAAATAAACATAATTTGTGTTGTTAAGTAATATTATTTTAACTTTATTTCTAATAATTCATTTGTAAATTTTATAACACCAAGATTTTTACTTAAATTTTTATCATTCATAACATTAAAAATTTTGTAATAGATACTTGCAACAACACTGAATTTACTACTACTATAATACATACTATAATTGACAACACTAAATTTATCACTATCACGAAATTATTAATTTTGTAATGAAATTTGAATATATATATATATATATATATATATATATATATATATATATATTTATAAAATTTGATGCTAAATATTGCATCACAAAACTTAATAAAAAAATTATATTATTTAGTGATGGAATTAACTTTACATCACATATATTATTACAAATACTTTAACAAAAATAATGATTGATCTTTAGATGTACTGTCAACAAATTTGTCATAAATGAGTTTCTGCTTAAATAAAGTTAATTTTCCAATTATAATATAAAATTAATAAAAAAAATAAATTTGTTTGATATCATGGTCGCTTTAAGTGACAAATCATAAACATTACTGTTTTTACTTAACCAACGTAGTTTAAACAATTAAGATTTTTCTTTTATTGTAGGGCATTTATGTATAAATAATATAATTTTGTTTAGGCCACAGCAAGTGCATGTCACAGCTCAAGTTTGATTTGGAGAAGCAAAAATACCCAACTTGAATTTCATTGAAAAACCAGGAATAAGACACTTAGGGATTAATTTTTGTAAAGGCAAAACAAAAATTTTAGGTATCCATGTATAATTTGATTTTAATGTATAAATTCTGGTTGTAGATTTATCTTTGATTTTAATTTATATGAAAAAATAAAATAAGAATGTTGTTTAGTATTAATAAATTCAAAATTTGTAACAGTGTGTGATTTAGTTAAAATTATGCAATATAATATGTTATTTTTGTGTATATATTCTTAATTTTTAAAAAATATTAATACGAGTATATATAAAATAATAATACAAGTTTATACAAAATATTAATTAAAGTGTTATTGAAATTTTTATAATATTTAATTTTAGAATATAATGTTAGATTATTGTTAATTTGAATATATTATTGTATTAAATAATACTTTTAAACATGATTAGAAAGAAATATAAAAAAATATATAAAAAAAATATGCACATAAGTTAGTTAACTTGATTTAAAATCATTATAACAATTCACAAAACTATCAAATCAAATAAAGTATAAAAATAAACTAAAAGATAATAATAATTGACTTATTTTATAAAAAGTATAATCGATCGCTTTAGAGTTTTAGAAATTAATTATAGGTTGGTACCTTCATTTGAGACTTGTTATTTTCAAGTATTATTAGACAATCAAAATGAACAATATACTTAATTTATGTTGGATATGCAAATGACTTGAGAAAACCAATTGATATGTAAAAAGAAAATCTGCACAATGTGTCTATAATCATATTAATGACCCTCTAATCTGTTGCAATTATAATTATCATTTGATGAATATTTTATAGTAAATGTTGTTTGTGGTTGAGGTTCTTCTATAGCCTCAACATGTACACAACAAGGATTTACAAAAGATATGTCATTGACGGGCGAAAAAAAGTGTAAGTCTCAGTGTTTGATAGATTCACCTTAAAATAATAAAATTTGCATAACCTTGTGATGGAGGATGAAAATCTCAATAGTCCTTGTGTGCTAAACATAAACTCCTTTATTTGACAAGAGATGAAATTCTCAATGTTGATGATGAAGGTATGTTGAGTTGTATAAATTAATTTAACAATGTTAATGACAGTATCATATATGTGGAGGTTATGAGCAGTGGAGGTTATGAGCAATGTTGCCGATAATAAAAATTTATCCAAATTTTTAATAAATCGAATTTGGTCTTTGATTTTGCTACCAAAACAAATATCTCATCTTCAATATTCAAAGTCAACTATGATATATAAAATTTATTTTTGAAAATAAATATTATGTATTGTTCAAAAATATCATATGAGAAAGGTTTAGAAATCAAATATGTGTTTTATTTTCATCCAATATTTACATATATTCCATTGAATTTTAAAAAATTAACACATACTCATCATTTGTGTTTATAATTTAATGCACATTTTGACCACAAATATTTTGATTAGTAGAAACCGCATTTGTATCATCCTGCAAAATAATTTAAAAATTATTTTGTAGATACCAACGCGGTTGTTGTTTCCTGAACTACGTTAGTATCTCCCTGCAATTTTCAATATTAAATTATTTGTAGCTTACCATCGCGGTTCTCACATCAATTCGCGTTGTTATAATTGTACTTTAATGATATCCTACATTGAAATGTGTTTTATTTTCTACTAATACCACATAAATTACATTATCTTAATAAGTATAAATTAATGACTTTACTAAACATTGACTATTGAAGTCTTTATGGGAATTAATTTTTTAATATATTTTTAAAATAGTTTATCTACAATGATTAGCATAAATTATACTTTTTATGACAATTTTATGAAATCAAATAAAAATATAATCAACATATAATAATTTTAAAACTTTTGTAAACATGATAACTTGTTGATCTATGTTTCATGTATAAAACATACAAATAAAAGTATATCTATCAAATCATCATGTTAATAAATGTCATCTACAGAAAAACTTCTGAATGAGTTGCATGATTATACTATGTATAATATTAAGTATAATATTGAAGTCAAAGCAAACAAATTTATTATTGAATAATGTTATTACCCTTAATAACTGCCAGTAAACTTGAACTTGATTTCTAATATATTATTACTTGTCTAATGAACTTCAACACTAACATATATCTAAGATGTTACAATCTTTAACAAACATTAATAAATTTACTTGAACTTTTTTACATGATGATAAATTTTGATAAAGACACAAAAGTATTACCATATAGACTTTGGTTGCCCTATATATCATGTGGTGTATTTATTTGAACTACCAAATACAAAATTCTTTTAAGTTAAATTTTCATTTATTTCAAATTACTAATACTTATTATTAAACTTGTTAACAAAAATAATATTTTATTATTTATTATATATTAAACAAATAAATTATTCATTGTTTTTAATATGTTTTCTATAATTGAATTTATTTAAATATTTCTTCAATTTAGATAAAATGAATGAATTTTGATTTTGATTTACTTAGAATTGTTATTTTATTTTCATTATTCCAAAACTTGAGAGCATTGATTTTAATCCATATTACGAAAAATGAGTACATTTTAGTTTAAATATAGAAAAAGTTTACTTTGATCTTTACCCTTCCTAATTTTTTAAATAATAATTTTTTGTCTCTCAACATTCATTATAATATAAATAAATAAAATTTATTTTAGGAATCTTACAAAATTTAAAGACATAATAATATATAATAGATAATAGGAGTTTATTGATATGATGATTCACCTTTCAACAAACACAGATAGATAATGAGTGTTACACTATGTAGAGTAGAAAAGAGTAGTTTTTAATTTTAAAAATATGAAAAATAAAAAATTTAAAACATATTCCAAATTTTTGTACATAATTATCTGTGAAACTTGCTTTACAAAGTCCATACTTTTAACAAACTTATTTTTAGCAAGCCCACACCACCTTGCATAGTCCACATGTTTAACAAATATAAGCTGACATAATTTTTAAACGCAAGATTTCACGTACTTTAAAAATATAACATAATTTGCATCTTATTACACCTAAAGAATATATTTGTATATTGTGCATTTATACTAAATAAAACTATCACGGCATCATTTAATAAACATTGAATTATAAAAATATTTAAAAATTATATATATATATATATATATATATATATATATTTAAAAAATTATTTTTATTTAACTTAAACATCTTATTTATTAGCATATATTTTATATTAAATTAAAAAAATGTCTGCAGAGTTCATAAATAAAATTCATTTAACTCATAAAATATGATATAGTAAAAAAACTTATAATTCAAATTCAAAATTTTAAGAGCATATATGAATTTATAGAAAAAATCGAGAGTCCAAACCAAATACCCACATCTAAGTACACCACGATAAGAGAGATACTGCAATGATGAGACTCATTTTGGCCATATATAACATTTTAAGTTCTTTTTGTTATAGAATGAAAATATATTTGATATTACTAAAGACTAATTGTTATAGAGTTATTTATCTTAAACTCATTATTATCACACATATTAATTTTATAATAAAACTATGTTACTATTGATTTGTTGATACAGGCTAACATAATTTTTTTCTAAATAGAGAGGATATTTTGGTATTAAAATTTGAAGTAAGATGGACGGGTGCATTTAATAATAATTGATACAATTAACAAAGCCCGTGGAATATTAGTTGCAATCTGGATAAACTTGCACATAATAACTCCAGACCCACTTTATACTTTTAATTAATGGCAACTTTTGTAGCACCCTATATTTTTGTTTGCACCTCTATAGAAGTGTGAAAAAATTCAAAAATTTATTGTAAATTGTATAATTCAAAATTTAAAAAAATATATTTTAAATAATATAATTTAAAAATTAATTTAGACTGTTGAATTTAAAATATATTTAAAATTATGTAATCTAAAAATATATTTTAGACTACACAATTCATAATACATTTTCAGTATAATTTAAAAATGCATTCTAAATTATGCAATAAAAAAATTTATAATATATTTCTGAATTTAAAAATATATTTTGGAATTACATAGTACGAATTATATTTCTAGATAACGTTCCAATTTCCACAATATGAACAACATAATCATAATCAATTTAGACTTTTCCAAACAATTCACGGAGGTAAAGAAAAAAGGGTTGAGGAAGAAATTCCTTAATTAAACCTTTTCTTGCTAGCCCAATAATAAACTAGATTCATAAAAAATGTAATTACTTTTTGCACCTCTTCAATTTGAAACCTTCACTCTACAATTTTTTGAAGATAGGTAAAAGTTGGCTCAAGTTAAAATCGAGGTAAAAACAATAATAATAATAATAATAATAATAATAATAATAATAATAAATACTAATGATAATAATAATAGTAGTAATAATAAAATTCAATCCCATTAAGGTAAGCCTATCATATTATTAGATATGATTTGTGACTCTATACATTTTAAGTTAATTATGAAATAATTATATATATATATATATA
>Ga0209489_109825_pt1 | contig 11471 bp, 3 predicted proteins | sample SiratrowhiteBW_FD_187527 | JGI IMG/M metagenome (GOLD analysis project Ga0209489, IMG submission 187527) | Root nodule microbial communities of legume samples collected from California, USA - Siratro white BW (SPAdes) (version 2) | ecosystem: Host-associated > Plants > Roots > Nodule | place: USA...
TATATATATATATATATATATATATATATATTTGTGATAGCCCTGTGGATATGATCTCATTCTTAGTTTCCTTTAACATGATAACTCCTATTTCCATTTTCGCTTCATGAAATTCCTTCATAAATTTTACTTTGAAAGTAATTCCCATCTCGATAAAGGACTTTTTCTTAATTTATTTTCATAATCTCAGTTCAACTTTTATTAACTAATCAAAATCTATTTTCCACCAATTATGATTCTTCAAGTATTTTTGTTCTTTTTTATAATATTTTACCACCTATTAGAATAAAATATTTCGCAAGAGGATTTATTGTCTAAAACTAATAGCATTTTTAATACCTTAGTAATCTTTTGTAATTGAACATGATTATTTTCAATGATATATATATGTGGTTATAAAACAACATTGAAAGATTGAAAGAATGAGATAGAGATATGTAAATCAGAAGACTAGAAATAAAAGATATTAAATTGTTCAATATAGTCTTGTTTGGAAATAGAGATGGAGATTTGGGACAGAAAATGAAGACTTATAGAAACAAATATTAGAGTCAAAATACCGGAGTTTGAGATATTTGAACAAGTGGTGGAGAGATTTAAAAAAGACAACAAATGAAGATGACAGAAGGAAATGATTTTAAGAAAATGTGATTTGGAGAATAGGAAATAGAGAACATATTAGGTTTGGTATGATGTGTGGAGAGGTGGAGAACCCTTGCTAGGAAAATATCCGAGATTATTCAACAACTCCTTGATAGGTGAGAATGGAAACTAGATTGAAGAAGGAGATGATTTGAATGGAAAACAAATAAGGTTAATTAGCTGAGAGCTAAATTGGATAGTATAATTTTAAATAGAGAGAGAGGATGAATGGAATGAAAAGGAAGGTCAACTCAAGGCTACTCAGTCAGTCAGACTTATGAAAGGATACAAGAAATTGTTGTCGAGGAAAGAAACACAACTTTCATTAAATTATGGAAGGTGAAAGTTTTACTATCGGCTCAAAACTTTGTTTGGAGAGTGTTGATTAACAAAATAGCCAAAAAGGATCAATTGATAAGTGAGGTCAACGAGTTAATAAGTGAGGTCAACGAGTTAATAAGTCATTTGTTTTAAGTGTAGAGTAGTATGACAGGTATGTATATGTTTTGTAAATGGTTTGGAGTGAGGTGTACCACTGTAGGATAGACCATCATTTTTAGAGAAACAATATCCTTTTTAGAGGTGATGTGGTGGATGGAATTGAGATATTCAATGTTGTTCAAATTAAGGTTTGAGATTGGATAACTAATAAATATCCAAAATTGAACTTCTCTTACTCAAATTATTGTTTTAATCCATCTTTGTGTCTAAAGTGGTTATATAATTACTGTCGGCTTTAATGGATCATTTTTGTGTTAATAATCCATTACAAGACCAATATTTCTGTTTTTATGCAGGCTTAATCCATAAGTATACATGTGTGGCTAAGTGATGGGTAAGAGCACTACTGTAACTGCTATTAATATCATAAATTATGAAATATGATTAGCTGTAATAAAAGTGCTATTGTCATTGTCTTTTAGGCTTGCACTCATTATCTGTTAAAGCAACTAGAATTTGCTTACTATAGACAACATACATTTATTTTATAGATGTCAATGGTTAGGGTTAGGGTTATGCAATTTAAGATCCATATTACATGTTTTGAGCTGGTGTATACTCAAATTCTGATAATTACAAAACATAATTGATGTATCAAGATAAACTTTTATGTATAAGGATTGAAACATTTCTTTTCGTATGTCCCACCATTTATTAAATTTATTTATTACTGATAAAAAATATTGATAAAAAAAAAGACAAACAAAAAGATCTTGTAAATGTCCAATATTTCAGTACACAGTTAATTGACTGTCCAAAATATATTGATTGAAATCTCATTTTCGGACTGACATTTTGAGTTTAAAAGTATATATATATATATATATATTTTACTTTATTTTATTCTTGAAAAAAAAACTAGGTTATTTATTTCATTGCTCGTGAATAAACTAATAATCTTCATCGATCGATTCACAGTGAGTAGCATTGTTTAGTTCTATATAAAGAAAAATGGGTTATAAGTTTCACAGGAATAATTGATAAGTTAATTGAAGTCAGAAAGGTAAATTTTAGATCAAATTTTAAATTTATAATGTTTGAATTAAATTTTAAAATTATAATATAAAAAATATTTTCAGTATAAAACTGCATAATCAATTTGGTTATAAAAATATGTAACATTTGATGAGAAACATATTAAAAAGCCTTAATGAAAATGATCTTACAGTCACATTTTGGTGTTGATTCAAATAGAGTTGAATTGAAATCTTTTACTTTTAACCAATTGTTGTATGCATATCTCTTCTGTCTTTTCTGTTTTATTTCATTCTTTTATTGATGTCATATAAAAAAAATAAAAGAAATATTTTTTAATGTATATTTGTTGTATTTTGAAGCATGGAGTTCGACTCCTGTTTAAGAACTGTATAAAAATATCAACAATGAAAAATAACAAAATATATATGTATATAAGTATGTGATCCCTTGAGTTGGGATTACACGTTCATCATGCAGTTAGATCTCATAATAGAAGATTTAATCTCACTTTTGGCACATCACCTTACCTTAAAACAAAGTATTATAAGAAGTACTTAGGATTTTTTTAGGGGATTTCCTTATATGAGACCAAAAAAAAAAAGGTTAAAAGGATCGCCACAGCAATAATAATAAAAGAGGGCCAAAAAGAACAAAGGAAAAACTTTTTAATTCACAAACTATACTGATCAATAAAATGCACATCCTTCAGGATTTTTTATTAAAACAGGGAAAGAAGAAGAAAAAAAGTTTAACATTCTCTTGTTAGTGCATGAAAGATCTTAGATTTGTAAAGATAAATTATGTGTTAATTTATTATAACATGAAAGAGTTCATGCCTCCAGCATTCCACCAGCACTATCTTTCCAAAAATATGATCAGAAGACAACACCTGTCACCTTAGATGACGTCCAAGGCATGATAGCCTCAATATTTAAATGCACACAGTACTCAAAATGGTATCCAACAATATTATATTTTAATGAAGTTTTAGAGATTATAGTCCCCTTCAGAAGTAAGCAAATCCAACAGCTGGGAAAACACCATTAGTCCTCTTGTAATTTCTTGTTTTAAAAATGGCCACCACTATATTTTATGTGTCATACTTTGGATTATGCCTCCTTAGCTTCTTGTTTTGTGACCAGGTGCAATGACCCTATTTTACAGGTGTACTCAGGCAACCACATTTTTCTTTCTCTATATGTTGTCTCATTTTGGCATCAACCTTAAATCATATAATCTATTTTCTCTTCCTTCCTTACTCATGTCACCTAATTGCATAACACATTCTTGAATTTCCAAATATGCCTTTTTGCTAAATGAAAAATTTACATCTACATCCTTCAATTTTCCTACACCCTCCTAATTAACACCTAAATAAAAAAATTACTTTTCTAATTGATTCATTTCATATTATTTTATATTTTAAATAGAAATGTCATATCATTAGTGTTGGGTAATTATTTAATAGAAAATGACATATTTATGTATGATCACCTTTGTTAAAATTGTGAATTATTACATTATTCATTGGTCTATATCTTCTAACCCTATCATTGGCATAAATTTTACCCTAGATTGGTCTATATCTCCTAACCCTCTCATTGACATAAATATTGCCCTAGATGCAATATTATAAGTGATGCTATTGTTATCTTTCAATTAAATTTAATATTTTATTTAATCATGATATTGATATAAAGTACTTAAAGTTGGAAATCATGACTAAAAAGGAGAATTTTGAGTGTGCATAATATAAATATTTCTCTTGTAATATAATTTATTCCATAAAAGAAATAACATTACATAAAAAATCTAGTATTTTATTTTATAATCTATGCAGTAAACTCTTTCATCAAATATTAATCCGTATTATGAAGTTAAAATTAATTATAGTGGGATAACAAATAAATAAATTCTATAATAATGCTTGTAAGTTTTATTGTAACTATTATCAAATGACAAAAACAGTGTAATGGTATTCTGGTCATTTCCCAGTTGATGGACAAGCGTGCAACATTTTGAGTGTCACTTGGTTGCTATGTTCTTAAAAAAGTGTTACCCGTACTACCTTAAACAGTGAAGTGGATAGACATCATACGAAGTTAAGAAAGTGACCTTTGATTGACTGATGCAAAAACTTCAGGTATAAATATGCAACAAACACTACATCCAAAACATGCAAAAAAACATTAGACCTAATTCAGTGTCACAGAAATTGGAAGAAAATATTGTCTCCAAGAACAAACTTGGAAGCCCTATTGCATGTATTGGGGGGAAGTTTGGGGTGGCCATATGGGTCGTGGGGGTGTGATGGAGGAGGAGGTATGGAGGAAGGGACCTTGGACTGCTGAAGAGGACAGGTTGCTTGTTGAGTATGTCAGGCTGCATGGTGAAGGAAGATGGAACTCTGTTTCTAGGCTTGCAGGTAACACTCAAAACCCTATTCTTTTACTGCTTTGTTTATTCAATTTTACATTTATAAGTTACAATTTTGTTGTTGATCAACAGGGTTGAAAAGAAATGGGAAGAGCTGCAGATTGAGGTGGGTGAATTATCTGAGGCCTGACCTCAAGAGGGGTCAGATAACACCACAAGAAGAGAGCATAATTCTAGAGTTGCATGCTAGGTGGGGAAACAGGTAAAATTTACATGGCCATTTTCTTGCCCTTATTGCATGTTTTTGGCACCATATATATTTTTCTCAGTCCTTAACAAAAACTTCAGGTGGTCAACAATTGCAAGGAGTTTACCAGGGAGAACTGACAATGAGATAAAGAACTATTGGAGGACTCATTTCAAGAAAAAGGCTAAAACTCCTTCTGATGCAGCTGAGAAGGCAAGAAATAGAATCCTGAGGAAGCAGCACTTTCACCAGCAACAGCAGCAGCAGTTGCAGCAGCAGCAACAGTATCAGGCACAGCAACAAGTACAGTTCAACTTTGACATGAAAGGCATCATGGCCTTGCTTGAGGACAACACACATAGAGCACCTTATGTATCTCAATCTAGACAAGAAATGGTCAACATGCAGCAAAACACCACAGAAGAGCAAGGATTCTTGTACTCCATGCTCAATGGCCACCCTTCTGCACCAGACACCTCAGCTGAAGAAACTTTGTGGGATGGTCTGTGGAACTTGGATCATGGCAATTTCAGTGGTGCAGCAAGCAAAGTTGGTCTATACAATTTAGTTGCTCCCTTCTGTTAGAAAAGTACTCCTTGTTAATCTATGTCGTAGTTTCATATGGCTCCAAAAAAAACCTAGAGCTTTGGAGTTTGGATGAGTTAGTGTTGCTGCATAATCTGTATGGTGGAAGTAGTAAATTAGATTCTGAAGGCAACTTGGTCTGTAATCTGTCAATAAAGTGTCTCATTTTTTGTTATAAAATCTAAAATGAAGTTTGATTTTGGATAACAAGCACTAATGACAACCCTACAGCGTCTAGGAAGAACCAAATGCAATAAGAAACTGATAAAGGGAACTTTCCCTTTGCATTTATCCCAAAAGCTTATTAAATAATCACTCGTGATTTTTTTAATAAATCTTCTCACACATGGAGTCATTTGGTTTGAATGTGAACAATGCATAGGTATACTTAAAGTGCTCGATCCAGATCTTTTTTAATCGGGAAAAATAGATTATAATATTTTTACGCAATAAGCAATCCCTTATTGAAAAAACTGTTTTAGTCTATCTTTTTTTCTCTTGTATTTTTAGTTTGATTTAAAAATTTATCTTGCAAGAGTAATACATTTCTTGATGGAAGAAAATATATTATTTAATATATCTTTGGTTAAAGAAAATTGTGTAGATTACTAGTAACCTACGTCCGCAATTGTCTACCATCCTGTGTTGAAATTCCATTTTTTGCAAGACAAATAAATTTGAACTTGATTGCATTAGTTTATATGTGTCCATAATTTTTTTACACAATTTTGGTTCATTTATTTAAAAATGATAATTTTGATCTTCGTAACTTTAATTGCTCAATTTTAGTTTATATATTTAAAAAAGGCTTAATTTTATTTTTACTCTTAACTTAATTTAGTTTTTAACCATTTTAATGAAGCAGGAATCTACTTATCTAATTTGTTTTTAGTTGGATAGTATTTTGTGTGATTTTACTTCATTTACAATATTTAATATTTTATATAAGCAATTTATGAACTTGTAAGAAAATAAATAATTAATGTGACATAAATGTTTCTTAGATTTATCACGTCGTCATATAGATTAAAAATTGAATAATATGCCAATGATATAGGACTAAAATTATGAAAATTTCAAATTTATATATAAAAATCGAATAATTAAAATTATTAAATCAACATTGTCCATTTTTTAAATGAAGGGTTAAGTTTATTCAATTAAAACTATGATATAAAAATGATTCATACACTAAGTAAGAGAATAAAAAAAAGAAATTATACCTAAATTTTATATTTTTATTAAAAATAGCAAGTGGCAAATTAAGATATATAAAAATCTAAATTATTCTCATCCGTTCATTTTAAATGGACAAATTTGACAATTAAGAAATGTTTTCCACAATTAAGAAAACACATATGTGGTCTCAAATACGAGTAACTTTATACTACATCTCTACCACCTCACCATAATCTCAACAATGATTCTCAACAAATTTGCTTTTCACATAAATTTGTCTGAAATTAAACAAAATGCAGCCAAATGATACAAAAAATGCACTAAAAAAAGGAACTAACGAAGTACCCATTTGTTTGATTTGGATGGGAAATATTTAAATCAAAGCATGTCATTGAATAAACAAAACCCTTCAAGCATAGATTATGGGACACTTTTTCATGAATATGTAACATAGTCCACATATTTGAATTCTTTATGTTTGTTTAATCCACACATAGATACAAATGCTTTCTCGTTTCTTTTTGCTTTGTTACTCTAAGACAGAACTGGATTCTTGAATACGTCACGTATATCTTGCACGATATCCTTTTTAATTTCGCCAATAATATATATATATATATATATGATTATCCTCTGAACTTATCATGATAGAGTCCAATATTCTGTGAAAACTATATCTTATTTATTTTTAAATGATGGCTTTTTGAATCTAGCAATTAAGAGAGAGAAAATACAAAGCCTCCCCTTTCCCCGTTAACATATCATCTTAAATTTCATTACTTTATTATATATAGTTTTACGATCGTGTACTTTTGGTTTTTCAATAACTTATATATTGGTTTTTATGTTTTTGAAAGTTTAGTAATTTTAACTTGTTAATAATTTATTATCAGTATTTTTAACTAAAATTGATAATAAGAAGCCTGAGAATAACAATTGTATAATCTTTTTAGTTTTAAATCAATTTTAATTTTGATAATTAATTATTTAAGTTTCTATTAGATGTTTTCATTTTACTAAGTGTTCAATATTTTTTAATTTTTGACCACCTTTTCGTTAACAGAATTATCTAAGTGTTATTTTGTATTGCTTTTGTTAGTGTAAAGTTTTTCAAAACATTTGTTTTTTCATGGTGGATAATGTTCTTTTTATAATTGTTAGTAGTTCAATATTAGTGGAAAAGGTATCTTTAAGTACTAATTCTAAAAAAAAGTATAAACTTTAATAGATTAAAGATGATAGAGATAGCAAGTAATATATATATATATATATATATATATATATATATATATATATATATATATATATATATATATATATATATATATTTCAAGATGAAATTTTATGTAAAATAGTTTCTATGAAGGTAGAACGTATTTTCTTTGATAGATCATGACAATACGATTTTTCAATTTATTCATAATGAACTTACCAATAAGATGTATTCTTTTAAAATTTTAAACAAAGTAAATACATCCTTCAAAATAAGTATTCATTTTACCATTTTTTTTATGTGATTCAATGAAAGTAAATGACACTATATGTATTTTATAAACTATGGAAACAAAGCATAAGATTGTGTCACCAGTTCATAATCCTGGCATTATTTAATCAAAGTATATAACTACGGAATCAATCCAAATATATGTTAATTAGAAACAATTAATATAAAATACGTGATGAAACATTTCTCCTGAATCTTAATTTTTTTTTTCTTCCCTCACCCAAAACTAGGGATTTTATTCCCCAAATCAATTATAATTGGGATTCTAACGTTGGTATGGATATGCACCCAACAAAAACAGATAACAAAAAATGAAGAATCAATCTAAATCTACGTAAAACTTTTCCTTTCCACACCTTCATATTTTCCTCTTGTATTTTCCAAATTTTTTTAATATTCATTTTGTTCTTTTTGATTTATGACTTTAACATCTACAAAATCTTAATCTTCTACTTTTCTTTTTTTGTTAAATTTAATATTTAAAGTAAGAATTGACATCTACCAATGAAGAGTTTATAACTTTTAAAAGTTGAAGAAGTTCTAAACCTAAAAGGAATAAAGAGAGCTTTTAATAATTTTATATAATCACAAATGAAATTAAACGAAATTTTGATATTGATGGTTAGAGATAATCAATCTATCATATAAAGAATGTGAGAAACAGTATTACCTTGCAAATCAACTATTTAATTCCGAATTGTAACATATATCATTCAATAGATATTGCATATCTGGATAGCAGCAAATTTTGCGATTGATAAATGTGCGACAATTATTAAAATTTGATAATTAACTTTGAGTAATATTTTATACTATAACAAATTGATCTTGTGAGTTTATGCATATATAATCATTACAACTAAAATAAAGAGTTAAATATGGGGTCTTTTTCTCTCTTTCTGTTCTAGTTGTTTCAATCATGATAATCACTTCAGTTCCAACCGTTGATCTAGTTCTTCAGTGGAAAGTGGAAAATACCTACAAAAGGTACTCCCATGTTAAAGTTAATGCAAAAATATTGGACAGGTAAAGTAAGAATTAAAACTGCGTACCTTTCTGGATTCACTCACGTTGTATTTATAGAGTTTAAATCTATATGCCAGTATTATGATTAGTGGAAATTATGTGACATAGCAGCTTTTACAGACTGTGGTTATCAATAATTGTAAGATGAGCTGGCATTTTAGAGTCAAACGAATCAAGTGGATGATGTCTCGGTATCAACCGTATATCCTTTGGCCTAGATCGAATACTACTTGGTCATTCCTCGTGACACTATTCAGTTGTCACATGTAGAAAATGTAATAACAAAATTTAAGTTATGTTTTGAATTTTAATAAATTGATCTTGTGATTTTAAATAGGGTTGTAGAGATTATTTTAAGATCATAGGTTTCAAAAGATAGATTATCTATTATCTCATTAATTTCATATTACATAAGATCGATCGAACTAATTCAAACCTTAATAGAAGAAGAATATGCTGCAAACAAATTTTTTTTTTTTATACTACGTACATTAACAACAAATTATTTGATTACGTTGTAAGGAGCGTTTTTTTTTTTTTTTTTAGTTTTACAAAATATCAACTTTTGAAAAGGTGCAAACAGTAAAGAGAGGGTGTCAATAGCAACCTTGTAGCTCTGTCAGATCACTTCTGTAATTTTCCTTTGAAACCCAGGACAATTGCTTCCTCCACCCCTATATTTCATCCTACACCTATTATCTTTTAAATATCCATTTTGCCCTTGTTGGTTTATATGTTTTTGAAGAAGCTCACAAACTCCATTTTTGTGTTCTTCAGCTCCATTGTTGTCTTGCTATTGGTTTGGAGATTTGTTTGACAAAGGATATTGTTGTAGGATAAGATTTTATCAACCTTGAAACTATGAAAACATTGTATTTTTATGCTTTTCAAATTATAGCGAGTTTTATTGATTTTTATATTTTTATAAAATTGGACAATCTAAAATGTTAAATATATATTTAAAATTGGAGCGAAAAGTTGTAACATTGAGAGAAATGTTTATATATTTGAAAGTTATAATGGTAATTATGTGTGATAGAAATTGGATGATCAATATTAAATCAAAATAATAAATAAAAATTGCGATGTGAAGAATTGTAAGTCAACACCAGAAGAAATAATTAAAAATGAATGTAGATAGTCTTTATAACAAATGAGGTAATTAGAATATATATCATTATTTGTTTTAAAAATTGAACAGGTGATATATTTTTATGTTATTATATATTTGTATATCTATTTAGTGTACACGATAACCTACTTTTTTTTTAATCAGCTATAACACGATAACCTAATTGAAGTTGTTACTTTACATGATTAAAAATTATGATCTTTTATACAATTTAGTCTTTCAATTTTTAATCATTTCTAATTTTAAATTTTGAAGTGTTTATAAATTTGTTCAATTCAATTTAATTAACATCACATTATGAGATTAAGAAACAAATTATACTTGTGACTTTTTTAAACAATTAAAAAATATTATAACTATACGACTTGTTACTAAACATGATTTAATATGTTTTAAAACTGAAAATTGAAAATAAAATCGTTATGAAAAATTAAAGGACTAAAATTATGAAAAAATTAAAATTAAAAATTGTAAATTTTATGACATATAAGTAAAAAATTTATAGTTAAATATAAATTTTATACTATAAAACTCTTAAAGGAGCATTGACCCTCTTAAAAGATTCTAAAATTTTTTTATTCAATTTGTGACGTACCGCCGCTAAAAACATTGCATTTAATAATTTGGTCAGAGAACGGTGAAGTTTATCATAGAACTTTCTGACTTGTGACTTTTCTTTAGGTTTGTTTTAGATCTTCTAGACATATGTATTGACTTTCAAGAATATTTTTGTTGCTAATAGTATTTTAATTTTTATGTTTAAAAGATTGAATTTAGTTTTTAATGTATATTTTTTATATTAGCGCTTATAATTATGTTTATGTTAACGTATTTTATAAACAGAAAAAAGTTATTTACAGATTACGAAAAATAATATTAAAAATGTTTTACTGAAATCGAAATAAAATAACAAAAGATAAAAATATATAAATTAAAATTTAGACAATATTTTAGAAAAAATTACTCAATATGACTATATTTGAGTTTTAAACAAATGCTTAACTACAATTTTAGTTCATAAAATATAGTTGTATTCTGTTTTTAATATTTAAAAATAATTTTACTTAACTTTCGACGACTTTCGTAAAGAAAAAAAAAAGTTATCTTGATTATTTTATTTTAGCCCTTCTATCTTTTTTGGTCCACATAATGTTTAGATAATTTGTGTTTAGTAATTATCAAATATTTCTTTTACAAAAGGACTAATTCCAAATAAACAAAACAAATATATATATATATATATATATATATATATATATATATATATATATATATATATATATATATATATATATATATAT
>Ga0209489_109826_pt1 | contig 11471 bp, 5 predicted proteins | sample SiratrowhiteBW_FD_187527 | JGI IMG/M metagenome (GOLD analysis project Ga0209489, IMG submission 187527) | Root nodule microbial communities of legume samples collected from California, USA - Siratro white BW (SPAdes) (version 2) | ecosystem: Host-associated > Plants > Roots > Nodule | place: USA...
TATATATATATATATATATATATAAAATTTATTATGATTTGCGCAATTGATGTTATGATATAATTTAGAGTGGATCCAGTCTCAAATTGTTATTGTGGTGAGATTGTTTTAATCTGATATAGCATCTTGTGTCGATGATTGGGATATAATTGTATATTTATAACTGTATGATATCATCACTCCTTCCAGTGTGATTTTCTGCAGTGATAAGATGCTTACATATTTCATTTTGGATCTTTTAGTTATAAATGTTGTAATATTTTGGCATTTTATTGTGGTCACATGTTGTGAATTGTTTTAAATTAATTTTCAATATTGTGATCTAATTTATGTGGTCCAAGTGGGAGATTGTTGGATTAATTATTTTGTGGACATACATAAATTAGTAATTCCTCTAGATTATAACTTATTTCCCAAAATATTATGTAACCATTATTTTTATTATTTATTTGATTGTTATTATTTATTTCGTTACATAAAATAATATTGCTTATATTGTGTGAATATTTATTGGGTCAGCTCATAATAGGTGGGTTGAGCCCATTATTAATTAATAATATATAGAAGAGTCCTTACAAGAGTCAGTTTTTATTCTATCCTTTTAAAGAATAAAGAAGACAGTTCTTGTGACCTTGGAGCAGTTTGTACACACTCTTCTCTCTCTTATTTTATTCTTTGCAGAGAGGTCATTGATCAAGAATGACAGAACTAACAGATGAATCAAAGCTCTTCTTTATTTCAGGTTTTGATTTTTCTTATTTTTATATAACATGATGTTCTCATATGCCATAATCAGACTAAATTGAAAATCTTAATATGATTATTTCTTTCATAGCATGCTCAAAATTTCCATCATTTCTTATTCAACACTCGTCTCCGTTGCAAGATCTTCATCCTTGCTTAGGAATTTCAATTCCATTACCAAACTCTCTTTTATCAAGTAAGTGGATCAACTATCACAGATTCTTAAGGATAAATTTCTACCACATTTGGTATTACAATTCCTCATCCTTTTATTCTTCTTTATCTTTCTTTATAAATTATCATTTTTCCCTCCATGTTTTCAATTCAAGCTCAAATTTCAATTCTGATCACAATTTTTCTTCATCTGGATATTGTCAGTCTTGTCTTGAACTCAAAATATTATATGTGAAATCTTTCGTGAATTTCAAATTTAGTTATTTGGTGCTAAGCCCTTTGAGACAATTTGTTAGCATGGACGCTGATATTGATGATGAAGCTAATAACATTGAACACATATTCTAAAACCTAATGAGTAAGTCTTTTACGTGCAACCTGGTTACAGGCATTGCTAGCGAAACCAGAAATACAATGAAACACTGAGGAATGTTATTTTTGTCACAGAACTTGTTGGTAGGAGTTTTATGGATATGAACAATATAAAGAAACACTTCCCATCTTTATTAGGAATAGGGTGACTTTTTTTATTAGGATTTTTAAATAATATTAATAAAAATTATTATTTTACAAAATTATAAATTAAAATATATTTTTTATTAATATCATATGAAAAATCCTAATAAAAAAAAGTCATCTATTGATGATCAATGAAATCCTAATTAATATTGACAGAGACATAATCCCAATCTACTTTGTTCATTACATAATTTTAATTAATATCGACTGAAAAAAATTAGATATTAATTAGAAATTCTCGTCTCACTTTGTTTTAAAAACTCTCCCCCCGTTCCTTCATATCCTTTATATTTATATTCATAAAACTTCTACCAACAAGCTCTGTGGCAGAAATAGCATCCTCAGAGTTTTACTGATATTTCTGGTTTCGCTGGCAATGCCTGTAACCAGCTTACACGTAAAAGACTTATCCATAAGGTTTTAGAATATGGGTCCAATGTTATTAGCTTCATCATCAATATCAGCATCCATGTTAACAAATTGTCTGAAAGGGCTTAGCACTAAATAATTAAATTTGAAATCCACGAAAGATATTTTGAGTTCAAGACAGGACTGATAATATTTAGATAAAGAAAAATTGTGATCAAAATTGAAATTTGAGCTTGAACTGAAAACATGAAGGGAAAAATAATATTTTTTAAAGAAAGATAAAGAAAAATAAAAGAATGAAGAATTGTAGTGCCAAATGTAGTAAAAATTTATTCTAAGAATTTGTGACAATTGCTCCACTTATTTTATGAAAGAGAGTTTGATAATGGAATTGAAATTCCTGAGCAAGAACGAATCAGTGTTGAATAAGAAATGATTAAAATTTTGAGCATGCTATTATTATTGAAGAAAACCACTGCATTTTCTTCTATAGGACTAGTTTCTATTTTTTTTTTTTTAGTATTTCACGGCATTTTTTTTTACAAACTATAAAATATATTAAAAATAGATGGATTTAAAGTTGTGCAGTTAATATTAAGTTCTTTATAAAATTTATATTAATAATGTATAAAATTTATATTAATGATGTATAAAATTTATATTAATGACGTAGAATTTGTATTTCTTACGCAGGAACAAATCATATGAAAAAAGGATTATAGATAAAAACAACGAACACTAAACACAAAACATATACATGAACACATATAGAGGAAGAAAAGATAAACAACCTGATGAAGATTTCAAGATTATTTTTTCAGGAATTGTCTCTAATCCTTCTTCAATTCTTGTAAAAATCTGGATTCTGGACTTCTTTGAGAATGTTCTTTGAACTGATATTTGTGTAATTTCGACTGTACTTCTTTCACGTATCCCTTCTTCTTGCTTTTTAATTTCTTGAAGAAATGAGCATGTGAATGTATGAACTCTGCGTGTAAGAATTATGCGTGAAGTGTGTAATCTTCTCTATAACTTCAATTTCCTTTTATATATGCAAAGCCAAAATGAGGTTTAGTTAAAACAAATTCATGCATTCTGTTATTGATGATTAATACTTAGCTGAAATAAAAATGTAATAATTAAAAGAAACTAACTGTTTAATCTTTTGAAAACCGTTGTCTATTGTATTGCAATAATGAAAAGCAACGTATGAAACAAACAGACAAAGTATAAGCAAACCAAAGTGAAAAAAATAAAATGAGCCAACAACCCAATATGGGATAAAAATGAACAAGAACAAAACAGCCATCCTTTGGAGATTGATCTTCATGCCATAAGATTAGTTTCTTGTGTAAATAACTAAAGGACTAAGTTTCTTTAGAAAAGAAATACCTTAATCATTATTGGGCAGTTACTTCCTGACATGATACAAATGACTTCGTGCACTTAACAAATTCACAATATACCAATAATATCTTTATTATTTTTATTTTAAAATTTATTTATTAAATAATTTTTTCTCTCTCATACTAAGTCATGTATGTAAATAAGTGTTAAAAAATTGTTAATTTCTTTTTTTTAATAAATATTAACAAACTTTCTTGATAAATAATAAAAAAATCTAATAAATATTAAGAAATATCTATATTTTTTTAAAGCAACATTAAATTATTTATCACAAAACTAAATATTTAAAAATAATATATTAAATTGAATTTTTAAAATTAACCTATTAAGCTAAATATCTTAACAGCATCCAATATATTTTTATTATTGTTAAAAAAATAAAATATGAGAGATATTTCTGCAAACGTGAGAAGAAGAAAAATTATTTAATATATAAATTTTAAAATAAAAATAACAAAGATATTATTGATATATTGAGAATTTATTAAGTACAGAAAACATTTTGTATCATAAAAAAGCAAGTGCCCCATTGTTGATGTTCTCTAATGTGAACTGTAATTAACTAAAGTGGGATTTAAAAAGACAAAAAATATAACACAATGTATTGAACTTTCCCAATACATTTCAAAAGGAAAAGATAAAGTTCAGTAAAAAAATCACAAACTAAGTATTTTTCACCCGCCAACTTCCAGAATTGCTTTCTAGAAAATTTGTTCATTGCTTCTAGTTTCTATCAAGAGATGAATTGACTATCACTTGGCATTATCTCATCTCAAATCATAAACTCACAAGCTAAACTCACTTTATCATCTAATCTAGCTCTCATGAATTAAATTCAAATAAAGCAAACACAAAGTGAAGTTGATTCAACCTTTTTAATAGATAAATTTAAAATAACAAGCAAAATGACTATGTTAATTGGATAGTTGCGTACAACCAAAATGTTAAACATGTTAAATGACTAGTGATTTATCCTATAATATTTGTCTAACTCTAAACATAACACATTGATGAGAAGGCAAATATGAAGTTGAGAAAAGAGGGTTTTAAAAATTAAACATGCTTAGGAACGTAGGTGATGAAATCCTTCAACTTCGTTAAGCCATTGTTGCTTTAAGGAAAATAAATATTTCTCTTTTTAATCCCTTTATTTTATAAAATAATAAAAGACTGTAGTATCAACTTATTTTGTTTGTCATATTTATTCCTATTTGGTTAGTACATGTTTCTTTAATATAATCAGATTTTTGTGTATCATATATAATACGAAATAATTAAGTGAAGATTCACAAAATCTTTTCTCATATTAAGATATTGAACTTACTCATGAAAGGAAAAAATGTTTTGAAAGGAGCTTTGATGATGTAGATATAAGAAGACTAATAAATATAGAATTTGTAAATTTTTCAAATAGAATAGAAATTTTGTCATCGTCGACTTTTAATAGAGAGAATAATAGTCAACTATTCATGGAACTCATGCGTCAACACTTTAAATAATAACACTTAAGTTGCTTAGACAACCATGTTCTTCTTCTTATTGTGAAAAAATTGAAATATCTAGTCTTTTAAAGATTCTTTGAAAAAAAAATAAGATGATACCTCAGGGTGTAAGATCTAATATTTGTCCATAACAATCATTATCTTCTCTCAATAAACTCTTTAAAATATAGTAAAGAGGAAATTAAATTATGACTTATGTAGATGAATTTTCATTAGATAGCAATGCGATTTTTGATATTGTTGCTAGTTTATTTCTTGATAAACTTGACTTAGAATTTGTATTTTTCATCGAAGATGATCAAACATGACAACATAATAGTTTACGTAATTTTTTCTTTTGTTAAACTTTTCTTAAAACGGTTTTGGCTTCAAACAAAACTTGAAATATAAAAAATCCCCAATAATAATTCAATTAAAAATTCTACACAAAATCATATAGTTTATCTTAAAAAATTTCTAAAAAGAAAATAAGACTATATTATCTATGTTGGAGAAAAAAATAGTTTTGTGTTCTCTCACCTTTTAGATGTCATCCTGAGACAATAAAGATTTATCAATGAAGATCTAAAACATTTGGCACATGTGATTATTCAATCATCATAAAGGTAAAATACAAATCATGGTTAAATGTGTTATCTCTACTCAGGAGTAGGTGTCCATAAATATAAAAAAGTATCGCAAGACTAAAAGGATGGTTTAAAACTAGATATATTTAATAGATAGCATATAAAAAAACCTTCATTTTATTACTCTTACTCTTATAATTGACTTCATATTATTACTTTAAATATTTTTTATTAATTTTTTCAATGTACAACTTGCTTTTAAAATTAAACACAAGCTGGGTAGGAGTTTTATGGACATGAACACGAGTTTTATGTTCCTTCATATAGTTCATATCCATAGAGATATGTTTTTAAAAATATACTTGTTGGTATACTTGCTGATATCTGTAGGAGTTTTAAAAACTCTGAGATATGTTTTCAAAAATATACTGGTTGGTAGGAGTTTTATGGATATGAACACGAGTTGTCACTTTGTTCGTGATGCCATTATTTTTGGGATATTCGTCTCAGTTTTGTTTTCACCAATGAGTAACTTTATCAAGGCATTGGAAAAAAAATAATATTATTTTCTACTTTGCAAGTTGGACATTCGAGATTTTCACATTTCAATTTGAGGGAGGTATTGTGATTATTGTATATCTTTATTATATATCTGTTTTTATTTAGTAATATTTCATGAGATATATTAGTTATATTGGAAAGATATTGATTGTATTGATGGATTTTGAACATATTTGAATAGATCTGTAGGAGAGAGAGTCTAGAGAAACAATGTTGTATATATTTAATCTTCTGAAAAATAAAGAAATGGGATATTTTGTCAAACCAAGAAAATAAAAAAGAAGCCTAAAACATTTACCACACCTAAGATGATAAGTGCATTCTTTACACCGATACCTGCAGGGTACCTACACAAATATTAATCATAAAATATTTATTAATAAACATTCATAATATTTATGTTATACATTAATTTTTTTTTCAAAAACTAATGTCCTGTTTTGAGACTAGAGATGGCAATGTCTTCAAAAAAACATTAATGAGCTTATAAAGGACTTAATATGATATGAAATTTTTCAAAAACTAATGTCCTGTTTTGAGACTAGAGATGGGAATGTCTTCAAAAACATTAACGGGCTTATAAAGGACTTAATGGGCTTATAAAGGACTTAATATGATATGAAAAATCTTCTTATCTTTGTTCTCTATGTCATTAACATAAATCTTATACATCATTAATATAAATTTTATAAAAAACTTAATATTAACTACACAACTTTAAATGCGTATATTTTTAATATATATTATAGTTTGTATAAAAAGTGTCGTGAAATGCTTGAAAAGACAGAAACTAGTCATATAAAAGAAAACACAATGGTTTTGTTCTATAAGGATAACATGTTAGATTAATTATTTTGTAGACATACATAAATAACTAATTTCTTATTTGTTAAAATATTATGTAATTATTATTGTTATTATTTATTTGAGTGTTATTATTTATTTAGTTACATAAAATAATATTATTTATATTGTGTGAATATTTATTAGGTCAGCCTATAATAGGTGGGTTGAGCCCATTATTAATTAATAATATATAGAAGAATCTCTATCATTTTAAAGAATAAAGAAGACAATTCTTGTGACCTTGGAGTAGTTTTTACACACTCTTCTCTCTTATTCTTTGCACAGAGGTCATTGATCAAGAATGACAGAACTCACAGATGATGAATCAAAGCTCTTCTTTATTTCAGGTTTTGATTCTTCTTATTTTTATATAATATGATGTTCTCATATGCCATAATCAGACTAAATTGGAAATCCTAATACAATTATTTCTTTCAATTGGTATCAGAGTCATGTTAGTTTTGATTATATATTTATTGAGTATTTATAACGTAAATGTATTTTGTGAATACTATTGGATATTTTCATGATTGAGAGCTCGCCTTTGCGGAACAGATTGTGATAAAATATCAATTTTGTAAATATTGTTCGATATTTTCATGATCGAGAGCTCGCCTTCGTGAGACGAATTGTGATAAAATATCAATTTTGTTAATATTATTGGATTCTTACATAATTTTAATCTCACATTCGTTAGACGAATTATGTTTAGTGTATTATTCTATTGACATTATTACTCTTATTGTTGCATTAAGATTTATATTAATAATAAAATTACCCTTCAGTTTGTTTATTTTTAACGTAATTCTTGATGAATGATTTATTATATTCTTAAGGTTTTCAGTATCCTCTCGATATTAGCTTTAAGGATATGATATTGAAAGCTCAACAAACTCTGTGAGTTAATTTGAGTTAATTTGCTATTGTTATACGTTCTATTCCAGCTTTGCCTATGAAAATAGTTTCCTTGATCAAGCTGAATGAAACTAATTATGAGGATTGGGTGAGAGGTTTTCTAAATCCCAATATCCTTATAATAATTATGAAATTGCACAAATTTCTTATGCTTCTGTTGTTGACATTTTTATGTATGTTCAAGTTTGCACATGTCTTGATATTGCTTTTGTTGTTAATGTGCTTGGCCGATACTTAAGCATATTTCCACATAGTTTATATTTGCAGATACCTTAACTAAGAGATTGACGGTTAAGGTCTTTGTTGAGCACATAACAAGGTCTTTTGATGTATTGGTTTAGTGGGGTTTTCTTTGTTGGATATGTACTTCCCTCTTGAAACTCGTTTATTGTATTGTCATATTTATGAGATGATTGATAATAATTATTTATTGTTGTGATGAAAATTATTTTGTATTGCCATATTTTGTTTATTATAATTTATGCAATTGATGTTATAGCATAATTTTGAGACATTTTGGACCCAATCTCAAATTGTTATTGTGTTGAGATTGTTTTAATCTCATATAGCATCTTGGGCAGATGATTGGGACATATGATTGTCTATTTTTGTATTGCCATATTTTGTTTATTATGATTTGCGCAATTGATGTTATTACATAATTTTGAGACATTTTGGACCCAGTCTCAAATTGTTATTGTGGTGAGATTGTTTTAATCTCATATAGCTCATATAGCATCTTGGGCGGATGATTAAGACATAATTGTATATTTATAATTGTATGATATCATCACTCCTTCCAGTGTGATTTTCTGCACTGATAAGATGCTTATATATTTCATTTTAGATCTTTTGGTTATAAATTTTGTAATATTTTAGCAGTTTATTGTGGCCACATGTTGTGAATTGTTCTAAATTAATTTTCAATATTGTGATCTAATTTATGTTGTCCAAGTGGGAGATTGTTGGATTAATTATTTTGTGGACATACATAAATTAGTAATTTCTCTATATTAACTTATTTGCCAAAATAGTATGTAACTATTTTTTATTATTTATTTGATTGTTATTATTTATTTTGTTATATAAAATAATATTGTTTATATTGTGTGAATATTTATTGGGTCAGCTCATAATATGTGGGTTGAGCCCATTATTAATTAATAATATACAGAAGAGTTCCTACAACTGCCTAGAGTTAGTTTTTATTCTACCCTATTAAAGAATAAAGAAGAGAGTTCTGTGTACAGGCTTTGGAGCAGTTTGTACACACTCTTCTCTCTCTTATTCTTTGCAGATAGGTCATTATAGGTCATTGATCAAGAAGGACAGAATATAATGAATCAAAGCTATTCTTTATTTCAGGTTTTGATTCTTCTTATTTTTATATAATATGATGTTCTCATATGTCATAATCAGACTAAATTGAAAACCTTAATATGATTATTTCTTTCATACCATGCTCAAAATTTCCATCATTTCTTATCCAACACTCGCCTCCGTTGCAAGATCTTCATTCTTGCTTAGGAATTTCAATTCCATTACTAAACTCTCTTTTATCAAGTAAGTGGATCAATTGTCACAAATTCTTAAGAATAAATTTCTACCACAATTGGTATTACAATTCCTCATCCTTTCATTCTTTTTTATCTTTCTTTAAAAATCATCATTTGCATGTTTTCAGTTTAAATCATCATTTGCATGTTTTCAGTTTAAGCTCAAATTTCAATACTAATCTCAATTTTTATTCATCTGGATATTTCAAAATAATAAATGTAGAATCTTTCGTGGATTTCAAATTTAGTTATTTGGTGGCTAAGCCTTTTGAGACAATTTGTTAGCATGGACACTAATACTGATGATGAAGCTAATAACATTGGACCCATCTTCCACAACCTAATGAGTGAGTCTTTTAGAGTTTCATGGTGGTTTTGCTTTTGTTCTTGGAATTTTTTTGATTGAGGATGTGGTTTTCATAGCATATTCACAAGTTCCATTTTCTTATTCAACACTAGTCTGCTAGTCTGTAAGATTTTCATTCTTACTTAGGAATTTGAAACTTTCTGTCAGTAGGTGGATCAATTATTACAAACTCTTAAAATAAATATTTACCACATTTTGCATTACAATTTTTCATTCTTCTTTATATTTTTAAAAGTTATCTATTTCTGTGTATATTTACAATTTAAGCTTAAATTTTAATTCTAATCACAATTTTTCTTTATCTGGTATTGTCAATCGTGTCTTCAACCTCAAAATATTAAATGTGCAATCTTTGGTGGATTACAAATTTAGTGATTTGGTGTCTAAGCCCTTTGAGGCAATTTGTCAACATGGATACTGACACTCATGATGAAGTCACCTTCCAAAATCTAATAAGCTAAGTCTTTTCCTTTTTGCTTTATATTTGGTTTGCTTTCTGACGCTTTTATTTTTCGCTTGATCTTCTCCATGCTAATTTTCTTTTTGTTCTGTAACTAGTGTTTTATGTTTGTGGAAAGATTGAAGGATAGTTCTATCACTAATTTTTATATTTGTGGAAAGATTGAGAAATGGAAAATGAAATAAATAAAAAAACTAATATTTTAATTTCAGGTACATATTTTTTTTTATTCCATTTTCCTTTCTCAATCTTTTCTCAAACAGAAAATATTAGTTATAAAACCAAAAAAAAAATTACCACAGAGAACATAAAGCAAAAAAGAAAAACCTCATAAAGCAAACTAAACATAAAGCGAAAAAGAAAATATCACTTATTAGATTTTGGAAGATAGCTTCATCATTAGTGTCACTTTCTATGTTGACAAATTACCTCAAAGAGCTTAGATACCAAATTATTAAATTTGAAATCTACCAAAGATTCCACAATTAAATTAATATTTTGAGGTTATACATACAACTGATAATACCATATAAAAGAAAAATTGTGATTAGAATTAAAATTTAAGCTTAAATTGAAAATATACATAGAAAAAGATAACTTTTAAAGAAATATAAAGAATGAAAAATTGTAATGCAAAATGTGATAAAAAAATTATTTTAAAAATTTGTAATAATTGATCCACTTAATCGATGACGAAGAGTTTCAAATTCTTAAGCTAAGAATAAAAATCTTGAAAACAAGTGTTGATTAAGAAAATAGAAATTTTGAATATGCTATGAAAACTACCGCTACGTTTTTTTTTTTTTTCACAGGATTAGTTTCTGTCTTTTCGAGCATTTCCTATAACCTTTTTTACAAACAATAAAATATATTATTATAAATATATTATAAATAGACGCATTTAAAGTTGTGCAGTTAATATTAAGTCTTTCCTAACATTTATATTAATAATTTATAAAATTTATATTAATGATGTAGAGAACAAAGTTAGGAAGATTTTTATATCATATTAAGTCCTTTATAAGCTCATTAATATTTTTGAAGACATTCACCTCTCTAGTCTCAAAACAGGATAAAATAAAAACATAATACAAGAAATAATAAAATTTAAACATATAATTAAGACGAAAAACTATTTATTCACTATTTAAAAATAACTTAAACTAATTGATGTAATAAAAAACTTAAATGGAAAAAATATAAAAATATCAATGTTTATCAAATGTTTGTATTTAATACATGTATAGTACATATTGGACAAATAAATAAAATATTATAATAAATTAAATTATATTTATCCATTCTAAAATTTAATTAAAGAATTAAAAATTTAATGATTTGATCATCATTTAAGAAAAAATAATTTTATAAATTATAAATTTCTTTCATTCTTTTAGGATAATGGTTTTGTAGTGTTATTTTAAAACCAATCCACATATATAATCAAAAAAATAATTTTAATAATTATTAATAGATTTTATAAAA
>Ga0209489_109828_pt1 | contig 11469 bp, 5 predicted proteins | sample SiratrowhiteBW_FD_187527 | JGI IMG/M metagenome (GOLD analysis project Ga0209489, IMG submission 187527) | Root nodule microbial communities of legume samples collected from California, USA - Siratro white BW (SPAdes) (version 2) | ecosystem: Host-associated > Plants > Roots > Nodule | place: USA...
ATGGACGAACCTCTTGTGCTGCTCGGAAGGCAACAGAGGAACAAGCACATCCTAGTCAATAAATAATATAGATATTAGTAAATTAATTTATCACATATTATCGATTAATATATCTCTTTTAACTATTGTAACACCCCACAAAATTAAAGCTTCTACTATGACAGCTAAAGTATTAACATCATATGTATCTCACGGTATTGCATAGTTAACATGCATCAAAATTACATAATAAAGCTAAACTGAAATTTCAAAATATATTTACAATATCATATATAAGTTTTTCGAAATATCATACTATTTCTAACAGCATCCTCAACCTAAATGGTCTCCCAAAGATCTATCTGCAGCACTATTTGTTCCTGTGTCAAGACACGATCATCACAGATAGAAAATCAAACACAATACAACCAAAGAAAAGGGGTAAGCTAACCAAATTTTAACAAATAAAAAACATTCAATTTCATGTATCATCACAATATAAGAATCTAAGACACTACAAACATGACTCTACTTCCGGAAGACTCGTGCATTGAATAGACCCCGAGATATACACCTGTCATACATCTCCAAATTGTGAATCCACACAGCCCCCACACAAATGAATCATCAATCATGTATGACAGGGTTAGTCCCCCTGAGACTTTCCTGACCAGCTATATTTAAAGCTGCAGTCACTCAATTCAGATCTCCTTCGATTCTCACCACCTAGTAATGATCATCTATTTGATTCCTATTACTAGTAGAGTCAGGATATCAGTCGTTATTGATCAGATCCTTAGATAATGCACTTCCTAATTAACCAAGACACGGGTGTTTTCTTTCCGAAAAATACTATGCCCAGGCTTTAACCAACTTTATCAATACTTTTAACAATATAACATCACCATATAGATCTCTACTCATACATTCATTCACTGTTAAATCTCAATCTCCACTTCAATCTCAATATTTAAAGAAGTCACTAAACTATCAATATAATTAAACTTGAATTATCAATTAATCTAGTTTATTCAATACATACATTGCATTCCAAAAGAGCTAAACATTCAGAAACAAAAGGCCAAAAAAAAAAAAATTTTTTTAGCCTGGGCAAGACAAATTTCGCCCGAGCGAAAATACCACTTGCCTGACCGAAAATTCTTTCGCTTGAGCGAAAGTAGTCCAGAGAGCACTGCCCATTTTCGCCTAAGCGAAATACTCTCGCCTGGAGGTGAATATATCCTCGCCCGAGCGAAGGATTTCTCGCCTGGGCGAAAGCACTCTAGAGAGCACACTAGCTCCAGGAGCTTTTTCGCCTAGGCGACTGTACTCTCACTTGGGCGAAAATACTTTCTCGCCTGGACGAAAAACTTTTTGCCTGGGCGAACATAGTTCAGAGAGCACACTTCTACTCGAAACCATTCTCACTTGGGCAAAATGCTTTCGTCTGAGCGAATTATGCTTTCGCCTGAACGAATTATGCTTTCGCCTGAGCGAATTATGCAGAAAACATAATTTATCAGTTATGCAGGTTTTACTACCACAGAGCTACTACACATGTTTCAGATGACTAACTTAACCAGAAATTAAACTTGCATTCCATCAATTACCACATACTCATCATACATATCAGAATAAATAAACAATCAAGAATTCAACTTAAGATTCATGTCAGCAAGTAAACCATCACAGATGCATTTTCACAGACATAATTTGAATGAAATCCTAAATCACAAACAAACTGAAATTAGGTAACATGCAAGTCAGCTTCCCTTACCTGAATTGCACTAGAAGTTCTCTCTAACAGCCCCAAAGCCTAAGATCGTCAAGAACTCAAATCTGCATCAAAATGTCCTCTGATCAACGATCACACGAAAACACTAGAGAACTGAGCTCACAGGGGCACTATCTGATAACTCAGATGCCACATGCAAACTCATAAGGCAGAATAAATCAAAACCCTAAAAATGGCTCTAAGGGAAGAGGGCAGAGAACAAACTTACTCTAACGGAGATTCTGATTGGGTAGACTTGTTCTATTCTCCGTCACGAGTCCAACGGTGGGCTCCGCTTGAGAAACTAATGAAGCATGGAAGTAGAAACTTAGAGAGAAGTCAGAAGAAAAAAAGAATGTTAGAGCTTTTAGAGAGATGATGGCTTGAGTGGAAATGAGACTGTACTACTTACTTTTTCTATAAATAAGCATTTTTAGTTTAATAATATAATAATCAAATGTTTATTCCACTTCTACCATTTTTATTCAAATCACATATTTTCTAGGTTGTTACAACTATTAATTATATTATATTAATGAGATAAGCAGTACAAAATAAAGGAAAATGAATTTTAAAATTTTAGATTTTTATCAAACTAAATAATAAATATATATTTTTATCAATTTTCTATTTTTTTATTTATACCTCTTTCGTTATTTTTTAGCATCTTAAGTTTTGTTATTTTTTTTTTCAAATTAATTATACTATATTATTTCAATATTTTTCAATTAGACCCGGATGTATCGTTAACAATTTCCTTCTATAAATTACTAATAAAAGCACTGAGATACATTGCCTAATTTTAAACTCAATTTTATATAACTTTAAACTCAATTCTAAGCTAACTAAGTATATTAATGTAAAAATAAAATAAATAGTAAAAACTATTAGGCAAATAATATACCCTTAAAATCTCTAGCTTATTTAGTCAATAGTTTCTTTCTAAATTTCTGGAAGACTAAAGACAAAACAAAAATATTTTTTTCTTTTTCTTTCATTATCGAAATAAAGCTATTACATGTTGAAAACTTTTAGTACTACGAAACTTTTTATATTATGAAAATTGTTACAAAAATACAGATATTAGGATAGAACTTTGAGTATTTCTGGGTAATAATAACAATAATAATAATAATAATAATAATAATAATAATAATAATAATAATAATAATAATAATAATAATAATAATAATAATAATAATAATAATAATAATATGGCGTTGGGCCTGTCTCACTTATAATATATTCTATATCCATTAACCTTATTTCACTCTTTTGGATTCTGTATTTTTTCTCACTAAAATGACACTTTACCTTTATTTGTATCCTCACAAAAAACTACATGATTCACTCTGCATTTACAATTGTCTACTGTACCTATACATAATGTAGAAGAATATGTTAATGTGTTGTAAATTATAACCATAATTATATATTCAAAACAAACTTCCCCATACATGTGTGAGTATTTGTACAATGTGTAAATCAATATCTAAGAGCTTTTGAATGAATGACAGCACTGTAGTTGAAAAAAATTACGTAGTTTCATCATAAAATAAATAATATTAGTAGAAAAGTTTATCAAATTATTTATAATGACTAATAAAATATAATATTTTAAATTTTTTTGTCTTATTATATATATATATACATATATATATATATATATATATATATATATATATATATATATATATATATATATATATACATATATATATATATATATATATAACTGTTTTGGATTGTCATTGAAATAAATATTCATGAAAACTATTATATTTATTGGTTTTAGAACAGAAGTCACAATAAAATCTGAAAAAAATAAAAAATAACGTTAATTTTAATAATAAATTATGTATAATTAAAATTTTGTATTTATTAATTTTTAAGTTCATAAATTCTTTATTGGTTATAGTTTTTCATTTATTTATGTAAGTAACACTATATATATATATAATATGATGCTTTACTATTTTATTTTCAAATTAATCAACAGTTTTATATTGGAATACTTTTATAAGTCAACGATTTTATATTTTTAAATTATAAGTTAACGTATTTCTACTGAACACTTTTATAAGTCAACAACTTTATATTTTTAAATTATAAGTTAACGTATTTCTACTGAACACTTTTCTAAGTCAACAGTTTTATATTTTTAAATTATAAGTTAACTTATTTTTACTGAAACACTTTTCAAAATGATTTTTGACTTCTACCGGATAAATTTTAATTAATACAATATACATTTCGGTTTAAAAAACAATGGGTATAAATATTGTTACCTAGACAGAAACTTAGACATTAACAGTATCAAAGTATTTTTACTGGAACACTTTTCAAAATGGCTTTTCACTTTTACCAAAGTTTTATTTTGGGACTTTTAATGGTTACTCTGGTTCTACCTTCAGGTCATTATTGAATAATTTCATTATTCTCATTTAGTTTGCTCATGACATATAACTTTTATGAAAACAAATATATATATTTTACATTACTTTTTTAATGTATGCATTAATTAAAAATGTAAATCACTATGACACTAGTTCATAGTTTCATATTTATTCTGTATTGAGATTAAAGTAACAAATGAAATATGTTTAAAAATTGTGAAATTTTTGCTTAAACAGGTTCAGTAATTGCAGAATCAGTAACAGTTAAACCTCTGCTGAATCCACCAGGATGCATTGGATCACCATGCACTGTAGGCTCTAAATTTTGCATTGTTTGTTGCACTGAAAAAGGATATAGCACTGCCGTATGTATAAAGCGAGACACGTATATGTGTGAATGTTTGTAATGCTTATTATAAAATTCAAATAAAATAAATAAAATAAATTTTTGAATTACTATTTTATTACAATGAAAAATGACAGGAATTTAGTTTATAATTAATCACTACATCAATAGTGGTGTAATTAAATATTAATTTGAATTTACTGTGTATTATTTTTTATTCACTAAATTGTACTTTAGAAAATAGGTCATTATAACATTTTAACATTCTATGTCGAAATTAAAGTAATAAATGAAATATGTTCGTCCAAAAATTGTGAAGTTTATTGTGAGATTTGTTGCACAAGACAAGGACCTAGCACTGGGGTCTGTGTGAAGGTAGGAGGCAATTATGTGTGTGAATGTCAGTAATATTTATTGTAAAGTTCAAATAAAATATAAAAATAAAGTTTTGAATTACTATTTTATTATAATGAAAATGACAAAAGTTTAGTTTATAATTAATCACTTCATTTCAAAGTAAATATTAATTTAAATTTATCTTTTATTCTTTTATTCACGAAATTATATTTTAAAAGATAGGTGTTGTAACATTTCAACTCATAAGTTATAATATTCTATTGATATAAATTATTAGAAAAAAATAAATAAACAAAAAACAAACAACTAAATATATATATATATATATATATATATATATATATATATATATATATATATATATATATATAAGAGAGAGAGAGATATGTGTGTATGAGCCGATGTAATATTTGGTTAAAATATTTCCACAAATATAAATATTAAAAATTAAAATATTAACGTAAACGTTATATTATAAGTTTATAATATTTGCTTTACCTTTTTAATTAACGTATACACTAAATAAAACTAATTCGAAGTATTTTTTTTTTCGTTGGACTTATATGTTATATGAGAACTACATTAGGGGAGTGAAACTATTTACTAATTTTCTAAAATAGAACCTAAACAACAATTAAATTCCTAAAATAAAATGTACATAAAATTTGATAAATTATTTCAAGAGTGTTTTAGTAAAAATATGCTGATATGTGTAGTTTAAAAATAAAAATAAAGGAGTGTAAGTGTTTAAATAGTGATACTTATACTCATTTTTTTAAAGTGAAATGTTTCTTGTAGTAATTAAATCTTATTTTTCATTATTATTATATTATGAAAATATGAGTAGTGAGATGTGACTCGATGATATAGTAAGACAAGATTTATAGGACGTAATTTAATGAAAAAATAACTTCTACATTAGATAGATAACCAAATATTAAATTTTAATTGTGGACTCAAAGGAAAATGATAAAATCTTATTTTCAAATTTCAATATTATATTGTTTTGTAATGTTATGTATTAAAATAAGTGCTTGTCATCGTTTAATTTTTCATTCGTTTTGTTTTTAATATCACATAAAAAAAACTGAAAAAATGATCCATTTTTGGGAGTTGGGCAAAGAAACCGAAAACAATTATGGTTTAGTTATATTAACATACCTACTCACTAACATGTGATATAATATTACTTTTTTATTTATTTTAAAAACGTAATGTAATTAGTATTAAGAGATTTTATTATTCATGAATATATTCTAAAACCACATTTCACATTTGGGTGAGATACACCTTAATTAATACTAGCAAACACACATTTGTCATTTGAAAATACATACGAATTATTATTAAATATTCCAATTCAAAAAGTTATAAGAAAGTAATTTAAAATATATTTCAATCCATTTTTTTGTCTATTTGTTTCATATATTAGATACATAAACAACGACTCAATGGAATATAGAATATTAAAAAATAAATCTTGAATTAAATGGTTGGAGAGATCTGGATTGATGAATTTAAAATCTGTTGAAATACCTGTGGATCCTAATACAAACTTCTTTTACCTAGTCAGGAGAGACTCTGTCAGATCCTGAGAAATATAGAAGATTGGTTGAAAAAATGAATTATCTTATTGTTACTCGTTATGATATTTCATTTGCAGTTAGCGTGCTAAGTCAGTTTCTTAATTTCCTATGTGATGATGATCATTTAAATGTAGTTATTTGTATATTAAAGGTTCTCCTGAAATAGGCTTATTATATAGTCATAGTAATCATAGTAAAATTGTATGTTATTCAGATACTGATTGGACAGGATTTTCGCCTGATAGAATATCTATTTCTGGATATTGTGTTCATATTGGTGATAACATTATTTCTTCGAAAAACAAAAAATAATATGTTGTGGCAAGATCTAGTGTTGAAGCAAAATATAGAGTTATGGTCTCAGCTACTTGTAAGCTTATTTGGCTTAAACATTTACTTAAATAATTACAATTTATAGAAGTCACTCAAATATATGTGATAATCAGGTTGCTCCTCCTATTAACTCAAATATTGTATTTCATGAAATGACTAAACATATTGAAATTGATTGTCATTTCATTTGATAAAAAATTATATCTCGAGACATCAAGACTGAATTTGTTAATTCGAATAATTAGTTAGTTGATATTTTTACTAAATATTTATGGAAGCTTAGAATTGATTATATTTATAAGAAGCTTGGGTTATATGATTTATATGCACCAGCTTAAGGAGAAATGTTGAATATAGTAAACTTAGTCCATATTTTCTATTAGTAAGTTATTTTTGTATTTATAAATAAATAATTCCTATGTGTAGTTTATAAAAGGAAGATTAATTCTCAATTATTTTTATTTTATTTTAATACATTACATACTTCCTGTTTATTTATTTTTTAATACAATATTAATAACTTAGGAGTTGAAATGTTTCAATGAATCGTATGTTCCAAAAACAGTATTTAAAATTTATATGTTAAAAATTGTAACGTGAAAAAATTATTTAATTATTATATAAAAGAGACCAATAATTATGGGGATGATGGGCTAAAAACTGAAGAGCCCAGAGTTTAAGAAAAACTGACGGTGCATATGTAAAAAGAGTGGGTGTGGGGTGAGGTGAAAAAATGAAAGGGTGTAAAAGCTGAAGGTAGCATGTATGAAAAAGGGGAAATAGGAGTTTGACATTAGCGTTCCTAATAGCATCTATTTAATACTGTATTATGTTAATAAAATATTATATATTAATAAAATAATAAAATTAAATATTATATATTCATAAAGTAATAATATTATATATTATATATTAATAAAATAATAATATTTTATAGTGTCAAATAAAAATAGAATGTAAAAAATGATGTCAAACTATCACCATTCTAAAAAAGATGAGTGTAAGGTAGTATAGAGGGAGTTGAATGAAGAAAAAGTCTTTCCTATCATTTTTCTTTATTATTTTTTATTATATATATTGTTTAATTGTTTAATTACATAATTTCTGCTTATTTATTTTTTTTAATAATATATAACAATGGAATATTACCAATTTATGAGTTGAAATGTTAAAAGGAACATGTTTTCTATCTTAATCTTTCTAATTGTAAATTTTATTTTGAATTTATCAAGAAATCACCTCCAAAATGATCTTTTGTTAGATATAGTGGTAACATGTTATTTTCTACAATTTACTCAAACTTATGGAAATAAAAACGTTTTGCCAGTAAAAATGTTACAAACTTTACATTGAGCAAAGTTGTTTATCAGTTAACCACATCTTTTTAAAATCTAAATAAAATTATGTTCGAGTCTAAATACTGTTTTTTAAATCAAACCGAAAGTCAAATTTTGAACTAATTGACCTATTTTTTTCAAAGCATAATTTTGAGAAGCAATACAAAAACATGGTAAAATCAAAATTAATATTTAATTTGAAATGAATTATATCACTAACTAAAAGTGATTATTTATAAACTAAACTCTTACCAATTTTCTTTGTAATAAAATAATAATTAAAATATTTATTTTACTGTAATTTTGCAATAAAAATTATAATATATAACTTTATTTTCGACATTGACACACATAAAATTTACTTGATGACACATATATGTCACCTTTATATCCTTGTCGACTGTAACATGTACTGTAATAATTAGTGTCTAAACTGTATTTTATTCCATTACAATATGTTGAAGCATCACTTTGTACTAATTGCTTCAGCAATTATCTGTAAATGAAAAAAATTCACAATTTTCAGACAAAAATCCTTCATTTATCATTTTAATTTCAACATCTCCTTCATTTATCATTTTAATTTCAATATAGTCTGGATATAAAAATATGAACTAGTGTCATATTGATTTATATTTTTATTTAATGCATACACTAACAAAATAATGCAAATATATATTTGTTTTTCTTAGAATTATATGTTATAAGAAAACTGCATTCACTACTAAAATAATGCACATGGTGGAATGAGTTACAAAGTTAAAATTAAGTTAAAGTAGTATACATTTATGTATACAGTTACTAGAGTAATTTCATTCTTCTAATTTAGTTTGCCTATAACAAATAAATTCATTGAAAATATGTTTTACATTATTTTTATTTAGTCTACATGAATACAATACTAATTATTAGTTTCATAACCATTTTATGTTAAAATTAAAATAATGAATGAAATATATTTATTATGAGAAGTGATAATACAAAAAAGGATTGAAATCTGATTATTAAAGTTGTAGTTTATGTTTCACAAACAACCCTATAAGGATAGTATATGTATAAGATCAGACTATTATTAATGTTAAAACTAAAACTATAGTTATGGTCAACACTATATTTAATATTCGGTTATCTATCTAACTTAATTATTCATTAAAATCATAATAAAGTACAGTTAATTGTGTTATGAGAATCATATACGACCACAACCCTTTACATGATATAATAATAATGACACATAAATTTTAATTAATACAAGATACATTTCCATTTTAAAAATAATGGGTATAAATATTGTTATCTTGACAGATAGTTAGACACTAACACTCTTATATTTTTAAATTATAAGTCAACATATTTCTACTAGAACACTTTTTAAAATGGCTTTTCACTTCTATCAACGTTTTATTTTGGGAGTTTTAATGGTTACTCTCCTTCTACCTTCAGGTAATTGTTGAACAATTTTATTATTCTCATCTAGTTTGCTCATAACATATAACTTTAATGAAAACAAATATATATTTTACGTTATTTTTATTTTTTTAGTGTATGCATTAATTAAAAATGTAATCAGTATGACACTAGTTCATAGTTTCATATTCATTTTATGTTGAAATTAAAGTAACAATTAAAATATATCTGTCTAAAAATGATATTTTTAAAAATTAAATCAACAGTTTTATATTTTAAATTATAAGTCAAACTTATTTCTACTGAACACTTTTATATGTCAACAGTTTTATATTTTTAAATTATGAAACACTTTTCAAAATGGTTTTTGACTTTTACGAGATAAATTTTAATTAATACAATATACATTTGGGTCTCAAAAACAATGATTATATTTAGACACTAACATTTCTTCTGGAACACTTTTCAAAATGGCTTTTCACTTCTACCAACTTTTTATTTTGGGACTTTTAATGGTTACTCTGATTCTACCTTCAGGTAATTGTTGAAATATTTCATTATTCTCATTTAGTTTGCTCATAACATATATACATTATTTTTTTAATATATGCATTAATTAAAAATTAAAGTAACAAATGAAATATATTTGTCTAAAAATTATAAAGTTTTTTCTTAATCGGGTTCAGTAATTGCAGAATCAGTAAGTGTTGGATCAATAACAGTGCAGAGGGAGCCTCTAGCAGCTTGTAATGGGTTAAAATGCAGTGTAGGCTCTACATATTGTAAGATTTGTTGCACTAAACAAGGACGTGGCACTGGCGAATGTGTGGAGTTAGGAGGCAATTATGTGTGTGAATGTGTGTAATATTTATTATAAAATTAAAATAAAATAAATTTTTGAATTACTATTTTATTGCAATGAAAAATGACAGTAATTTAATTTATAATTAATCACTTCATTAATAATGGTGTAATTCATTTCAAAGTAAATATTAATTTAGGTTTACTTTTTATTATTGTACTTCACAAGATAGGTTATTGTAATATTTTAACTTATAAGTTATAATATTCCATTGATATAAATTATTAAGAAAAGATAAACCAACAGAAAGTATGTAATGAAACAACTAATATATATATAGAGAGAGAATTTTTTTTATAATATGACCCGATGTAATATTTAGTTAGAGTATTTCCACAAAATGTCAGATAAGTTTTTATTGTGAGTTTTGAAATATTTGGTGTATTTTCACAAATATAAATATTAAAATTTTAAATATTAACGTAAACATTATATTATAAGTTTTTAATATTTGCTTTACCTTTTTAATTAATACATATACTTAATAAAACTAATTTAAAGTATTCTTTCTTTCATTAGACTTGTTTGTTATATGAAAACTACAATAGGGGAGTGAAACTATTTACTAATTTTCTAAAATAAAACCTAAACAACAATTAAATACTCAAAATAAAAGGTAGACAAAAATTGAAAATTTATTTCAAGAGTGTTTTAGTAGAAATATGCTGGTATATGTAGTTTAAAAATAAAAACAAAAGAGTGTAAATGTTTAAGTAGTGATACTTATGTTGAAAAGTCAAGATCTACTTTTTCGGTGCAAGCTTTTCAAAGATAATTTTCGGTAGCATACTATTGTTGATAATTGTGAAACAGTGAAATGCGGTGGCTTTGAAAAACTGTACGCATTCGTCCCTATAAATAAGGGCTTCTCTTCATTCATTCTGCACAACACAAAACCATCCAAGAGCATTCTAATAGCTCATAGTGTTAAGAGAAAAATATATAGAGAGTTTCTCCTATTTTATATAGGAAGAATAGTGTTCTCCTATTATCAAAAGAGAGTGTTATAATTTTCTTTGAAGTAGAGAGAAGTTGTATTTTTCTGATCTTTCATTTAGTGAAATTCTTCCACAAAACTATAGTGTTCAGTTC
>Ga0209489_109830_pt1 | contig 11469 bp, 5 predicted proteins | sample SiratrowhiteBW_FD_187527 | JGI IMG/M metagenome (GOLD analysis project Ga0209489, IMG submission 187527) | Root nodule microbial communities of legume samples collected from California, USA - Siratro white BW (SPAdes) (version 2) | ecosystem: Host-associated > Plants > Roots > Nodule | place: USA...
TATATATAAAATATATATATATATATATATATATATATATATATATATATATATATAATTAAATGACGTTGTTTTGGTATTATTTAACTTGTTTTTTTGACACTTTGATAGAAATATAATTGGTTGTAAAATAATTAAAAATAGTGATAGTAAACTACGATAAAAAGAAATTTGAGTACTAAGTTTTATGTAATAAAGTTGAACAGTGAAATGTATTCTCAAGTCCCTAGGTTAGGACTAAGTGGCTAAAAGTTTTTCTAAAATTTTTTTGAAAACATTTTAAATTAATTTCTCTATAAATTTAAATCAAATCATGTATACCTTAATTTGTAAAATTCTCCTATATAATTTTTTGAAATTTTTACTTTTAAATCATTCATTTTTTATTTCCGTTTATGAAAAAAATTATCAAAATATATCCTATAACTAAATCTATATTAGAATAAATATTTGTTCAATAAATATTGACATATTTAATTTTTAATAAAATAAGAAAAAATAATTTTTCTATATAAATTTCAATATGGTTAGTTTGGTTTGAATTTTATTACAATAATAATAATTAAACACGTGATTAATCTTTAACGTTTGTTAGTGTGTTTATTAAGGAAAAAATTAAGGTTAAATATAATTAATTTTGAAGAGAAACTTTGAGAAATTTAAATTTATAATAAAATATAAACTGTACTCTTCAAAACTAATTATATATTAAAGTTACTTTATTTTAATAAACACATGTCAATTGTAACATTTTAAAAGTTTATAATACAATATTTTTTAAATATAGTATATTAAATTATATTATTTTAAATAATTTAAATATGTTTTATTTTTCAATAAAACCAACTATTTAATTTAAAATGAAAAGTATTCAAGAAATAATTCAAAAAAATATAAGATCAAAACTTATCTTTTCGTACAATAAGAGATAAGGAAAAACAAATTTTTGTTACCTATATATAAAGAGGGAGAGAGATACAGATAATGTAATGAGAAATATATATATAAACACCGGTGTGTAGCGTTGAATGTTAAAATTAAATTAAGTTTTGTTTATTATTATAATTGTATATTATATATTTAAAATATAATGATGTATTAATAACTTAATAATTTATAATATATAAGTTATATCAACTTGTTTTTCCTTAATAAATATATTAACATTTTCTCAATAACCCGGGACATTACAACTTTTTTTCTTTCCCTACTTCTTTGTAATAAGTGATACAGTAAAAAAAATAAAATAAGACACATTACTTTTTCTTACACCTCTTTTATTTATTTTTTTTATATTTTCACATTATTTGTTATTATATTATATTATATATATATAAACGAAAAAATAATCTCGACTCATATCTACGCGACACCACCTCGATTCATTATACAATCATATATCTATAATAAAAAAATTACAACAATTCCTAAAATAAATATGAGATTAGCTTATAATTTAACACAATATTAATTTTTAATTAACATAATAAACGGATAATATATTTTAATAATACAAGATTAAGAACCTTATTCATATTAATAGAGTCAATATATTTGAAGACCCATTTTATTATACAAAATAAATATGAGATTAGCTTATAATTAAACACAATATTAATTTTTATTAACATAATAAACCGATAATACATTTTAATAATACAAGATTAAGAACCTTATTTATATCAATAGAGTCAATATATTTAAAATTCTATTTTATTATACAAATAGATTGACTTTAGGATAGATAAAGGATTCATTCTACAATATTTATTACTTCTAATTACATTGTAATAAGTAAAGAGATCATTTAATAGTATTTATTATTCATAAATATACTCAACCTGACTTTACCAATGACATATAAGTGAATTTTTATTTAACTCTATAGATAAATTGATGTTAAGGTAGACAAACGAATCATCTAATAAATCTTAAGATATAAATTGATATTAAGGTACACAAATAGATCATTCAATAGATTTTAAGATACACAAATACATCCTTCAGTAACATTTATTATTCATAACTACATCTCGATAAATAAAGAGATCATTCAATAACATTTATTACTTATAACTCTAACCACACACTGACTAAGAATATCTATTACAGTAAACTCATCACATCTTATACATCAACATTCTATAATCTACATAGCAACGACAACAAAGAAAATCTCATGACTCCATGTAAGAACAGTTACATTTTTTATTTCTCTCTTATTTCCAAATCTATCATCATAATTCTTCAAATTTGGGTGAAGGAATATCATTGCTGAAACCAAACACCATTGACTATAAACAATATTCTTTTCACGTACAAGTTTAAAGATGGAACTTTTGAACTCATAACTTTATGAGGAGTCAACAAAAGAAGACACGTGTGGCTTGAAATTCTCACTTTGGCAATGGCATTTAATTCTCACCAACTTGAACTCTTCTTCAAACTCCTTCTCCACCACTACTTTCACCTGCAGGATTGATATGCTCAGTCTGCCAAAATCTACATCATTATAAAGTGAGAATTGACAATTACATAACAAATCACAATATGTGACTAGAATCCATAGTAAAAAAATACATAATTTTAAGGTTTAATTTTCATATACTACATTTGAGTTACATATATTCAAGACTGGTTCTTATAAAAATTAAAAAATATATATAGTATGCTGTTGAAAAAAAATATAAGAGAATATTTATTTTAAATATTGTTATACATTCTATAAAATTAAAAATATATATTATACAGTTTATACTTAATTACATTTATAAATAAACTATATTAGTAGTTGTATATGTTTAACACGACATATTTTATTTCAGTTCAAATTTTTAATAATGTTTAAAAGGAACACATACAAAATGTAAAAGAAATGAGCTATACTAAGCATTCAACTTCTTGAAATTGTACACAATGCATATGTGGACCATTTGATATTAATTCTTTTAAAAAATAAATTTACTTTATCACTTTTATTGATGATTATTCACCCTATGATTATGTTTACTTATTACATGAGAAATATCAAAGTACTGGATACATTGGAATTTGTTTGAGTGAAATAAAAAGATAATTAGACATAAAAGGTGAAATTTTTTTAGTTTGACAAAGGTGATGAGTATTATCGAATGTATGATTAAATTAGGAAACACCTAAGTTCATTTGTTAAAGTTCTTCATAAACATGACTTTTGTGCATAATACACGATGTCATGGTGTATTAGAAAGATAATAAACATTACATTAAAAAAAATTGGATTTATTACTACAAAAAAAAACAAATTTATTTCATGTTTCCTATGAAATAACATCATACATTTTATTTTATTATTTTTTATTATTTATGATTAAAATTTATAATTATTAGTTTATTTTTATATTTTTATACTTGTCTCATTATTTATTATTAATCTTATTTAGGATTACTATCAATTTTATATTATTTTTATCTTTTTACTTGATCACTGTGCGAGACAAACTATGTATTCATATTATAATTATTATTATTCTTATGATTATGACTATTAATATTATTAATAAATTTATTATTATTATTACGTATAACAATATTCATATTATTTTTATTAAAAACAACAATAGTAATATTAATAATAATATAAATAATATCAATACTAGTATTATCGATAAAAAATAATATTAATAAGATTCATAATAATTATAAATTAATAAATTTTAAAATATTAATATTACTAATAATATTAATAGTAATAATAAAAATAATAATAATAACAATAATATTAATAGAATTTATAATATTAATATTAATAACCATATTAGCATTATTAATAATAATAATACTGATAATATTATTATTAACTATTATAATAATAATAATAATAATTGTTAATAATAATATCACAAATATTTTTAATATAACTGAAAATAATATAAATAAAAATATTAATAATATTAAAACTATTTTTCATATAAATATAAATAATATTAATAAGAATATCAGTAATATTAAAAATATTATTAATATAAATATAAATAATATGAATAGAAGTAGTAATAATATTTTATATATTAAAAAAACATATAATAATAGTAATATAAATAGTAATAATAATATTATTAATAACATTAATAATATTTTGTAATATAAGTACTAATAATATTAAAAATATTAAAAAAATTAATAATTTGAAAAAAAAAATATTGATAATAATAATACTTTTAATAATATTACAACTAATAATATTAAAAATAATAATATGAACAATAATATTAATAATATTACTAATATTAACACTAATAATAATAATAATAATAATGTTACGACCTATGTCCGTGGGTAATACCTACGAAGCTATATCCGTAAGTAATATCTACGAACCTATATCCGTAAATAATATCTACAAACCTATATCTGTAGATAATATCTAAATATTTATAGTCGTGAGCAATACCAACATATCTATGTTCATGAGTAATATTAACATAACTAATATTAATTTTATTAGTCATTATATTAATAATATTATTAATATTTATCATTATTACTATTGATATTAATAATAATATGTAATAACAATATCAATATTAATAACAAAAAATAATAATAATATTAGTATTTTTAATAATAATACTTAAAAAATATCTTAAAAATAATAATATTTGAGGATAATAATAATAATAACATATTAAAATATGAATAATATTCTCATATTATCAATAAAATTAATAATAATATTAACAATATTAATGTGAATAATAGCAATAATAAAAATAATATTAATATTATTAATTTAAATATAAGTCATATTATTAAAAATACAGTTTTTTATGTAATATTCTCATATGTTATGTTGAATTTACCTACGGATATAAATAAGTGGGTAATAATATGTATGTAATGTTGAATTTACCTACCGATACATATCTGTGAATAATAATTTATAGGTAATGTTGAATTTAGTTACAGATACAAATCTATAGGTAATAATCCGTGGGTAATGCTGAATTTATCTATGGATATATATCTGTAGGTAATAATTCATGGGTAAATTCAGTTTTTCTTGTAGTGATTAATGGATCTGGCTAGAAGTATGTTAAGTAATTCTTTTTTACACATATTTTTATGGATGTATGACTTGAAAATTGTCATGCATTTGTTAAACAAGGTTTCTAGTAAGACAATTCCTAAGACACCATTTGAATTATGGACTGATAGGACACCCAATATAAGACACTTGCATGTTTGGGGTTACCAAACATAAATAAGGATTTATAATTTAAAAAAAAAAAAGAAACTAGATGCAAAAGAAAAAGTGAATATTTCATTGGTTATTCAACAAAATCAAAGATGTATATGTTTTATTGTCTTAATCAAAGTATGAGAATTATTGAAATTAGAAATGCAAGGTTCATTGAGAATAGTCAAAATAGTGTGAGTTCAATTTGATGAAAAGTTAAAATTAAAGAAATTAGAGTGTAAGTTACATTAATTTGTGCCTCTGGCAATAAAATGAGTGTTCCTCTAATTGTTGTGAGAAATGATGAAGAAAAGAGATTGGTTATTTTGAATGATTATATGTTATATCTATAGGAGTTATAAATTGACTAAAACACTAATGATAATGATCTAGTGATGTTTTTACAAGCAGTAAATTGTGATCACTATGAGAAATGGTAAACCCGTAGAACAGAATAAGTTTTGGAACCTTGTAGAATTTTCAAAAGGTTGTAAGTAGGTCTTTAAGACTAAAGGTGACTCCTATGACAACCTTGAACATTATAAGGCCATATTTGTTACTAAGGTTTTTACTCAGAAAAATGGTGATGGTTATGAAGAGACATTTTCGCCTGCCTCACTAAAGAATTCCTTCAAGATTATCATGACACTAGTAGCCCATTATGATTTGAAGTTACATCAAATGAATGTGAAAATTACCTTTCTTAATGGAGATTTTGAAGAGAATATTTATCTGACCAACCAATGGGGTTTTTAGTCAGAGCAAAGGAACACATGATATATAAATTACAGAAATCAATATATGGACTTAAGCATGATTTTGCCAATGGTATTTAAAGTTTAATGATACTATTGTTTCTTTTGGATTTGTGGATAATATTATCAATCGATGTATATATCTAAAGATCAATGGAATAAGGTTGTAGTTTGGATTATGTATGTTGATGATATATTGCTTGCAACTAGTGATTTTGGGCTTTTCATGAGATTAAGAAGTTTATTTCAAGTAACTTTGAAATGAAAGATATGAGTTAGACAAGTTACATGATAGAAATATAATTTTTTTGAAACAACTACAAAGAAATGTTATGCTTATATCAGAAAACTTATACCAAGAAAGTATTAGAGAGCATCAATCCCTTGTCTTCTTTATGCGCCTATATAACAATCCACATACATATTTAGTTCCCCTTTTTGAAAACAAAAATGCAGGGGGTAAACCCCCACACTACATTGGAAAATATGCAAAAATCTTGGAGCTCATAAACTTTACAATATCTATTTTAATATCATTTTAGTGCATTGAAAACACTACTTCTGTGCAAAAACAACATTTACTTACAACCACATATATCAATAAATACCTACCAATGATTATGAATCTAAAATGCAATAATACAATATTAAAAGCTAGCAACATCATTAACACCATATGAATTTGAAATGCAATAATACACAATTAACACCATGTGTCTATCTTACTATTTATAAAAAGTGAGTTGGTATAAATCTTAGGAAACTTATGTTTAAGGTTAATGCCCCTGTTAAGTATCATTCCAAAGCCCAACTTATAGGCATGCTACCTCCAGGTAAAAGGAGTTATTTGTAACATATATTCAATAGGATATTCACATACTTGAACTATATAAGTATGAAATGTATATTGATGTAGGAATATTTGTGTGGGGGAGTGATTTTTCAAGTATGTGTAAAATTTTGATTAGTTCAAATTATGATTTTCATAGTAAGAAGATGGTATAATCGTAATAAGTGATGAAATTGATAAATTAGAGTGATATTAATGTAAATTATATGTTGAAATTCATATGGTGTATTATGTGGATGTAAATATGTTCTCTAGACTGATACCACTTAAGCGATGCACTATCTCTCAAGCCTTAGTAAAATAGTGAGACATCATTCCATGCATAATTCAATATCACTCAAGTTTCAACATGAACGTTCAATCAACATAATATATAGTGAAAGCGATGGCTTGAGGCATGATGGATCAAGTTTGAGACAATTTTCTCCCCTTTAGAGTTCAAAATGGCAAGAGGTCTTTGAAGCATTGAGATGTGGTGATGGTGCATGAGATTATGAAATATGTGAAATCATGCAATTATGTACCTATTCTCAAATAACAATGTATTTGTTTAAGTGTTGGTGAAATAATATATTCTATAATTCTAGAACTTGTTGGATTATACAATAAAGCAAGAGTTGGGTGATGCCTAAGCATTGGAAACTCAAGAGTTGGTAGGTGCAATTAATGATAATTAGTTCACCATATAATCCTAAAACAGGTGAGAATAATTTTAAATAATTGGTATATAATAATTTTTTACAGCATTGGTAAATAGTAGTTAATATTTTGGTAAAAATGTATGTATCAAGTAATTTCTAATCTACTTGGCCAAATCAGTCTTCTAGGATAATTAGAGTATTTTATAATAATTAATGATTATGTAACTTTACTTCTATTGCTAAAATAAATTAAAATTAACACATAATTTTCTCTAAATTATTTTTAAATTTATAAATATATTTTGTATGTATCTACTGAGAATGTATGCAGATTTCAACCAAACATAAAAATTATATCTAAACACTCATGTCCTAGTATCTACTAATGACAAATTTCTCAAACTAGTGTAATTTTTATCTGAAATTCTCAAAATGGTGTATTTTTTTATTTATTTTTGGATATGGGTAAATCTTGCTTGCCAAACACCATATCAATGTGAAGAAATAAATGAAATCATGAAAAGATAACACAATTTACTAGAGGAAATGGTGCAGTGAAGATTTGAATTAATGAGTTAATTAAAATCATCATAATATATTTTATGGCGGTTAATATTCTCCACCCATTCCTCTTCTTTAATCTTTAGCACGTGTGTTGTATTACTACTGTGTAATTAGAATAAATGTAAAGTTATAAAGTTGTTTTATTTATAGATAGATATGTAATGGTTGAAATAAAAATGATGTTAATGAGATTTATATAATGAATTAAATTAAAAGTAAGTTTGATATTGAAAATAAAAATAAAATAAAATTAAAATTTAATAATAAAATATATTTAGCAAAATTAAGTATAAGTTGGATATTTGAATTTAGTTACTAATATAGAAATAATTTAAAATAAAATTGAAATTTAGCAATAAATTTAGAAAGAAAAATTTAAAAATATTATATAATTTTTTTAAATAAATTTATTGTTAGTTTTTAAATTATATCTTGGTAATTTTTCTTCACAATATGTAACAATTCTTCTATTCAAATTAACTTCACAATTATTTAATTATTTAAACAGAATTAATTTCAACCATTACATATTTATCAATAAATAAAATAACTTTGTAACTGTCTATTTATTTTAGTTATACAGTAGCAACACACCATGTGCAAAAAAAAAAAGAGGAATAGGTGGAGAATATTAACCATCCAGTATTCTCACGATTTTAATTAACTCATTGATTGAAATCTTAATTACAAAATTTCATCTGGTAAACTAAAATTGCATTTTCTTTTCATGATTTCATTTAATGTTAGATTAAATCATGTAATAAGGACACTCTTTCTTCACAATGATATTGTCTCTTCTATGCACGATCTACCAATATCTGGAAATAAAAAAAAATACACCATTTTGAGAATTTTAGATAAAAATTACACCATTTTAAAAAATTTGCCATCTACTAATACATGTCTTGCAAAACTCATACTATTTTAAATCTGGCATACTTATTATATATTCTAATAATCATTTCTTATATTTGTTGTCACACTATATGAATCTGTCGAACATTTACCAATTATATGAATATTATGATTTTTTATTAATATTTTTTATTAATAATAAAAATATAAATAAGATGTTTCAACTTATGTATAGAACGAACAATAGTATTTAATTAATTTTTAAAAATCCGAAAATACTATAACTGATATTAGTACTATCAGTTTACTAGATGTTAAAGATAACATTTATCTTGCATAACCTTTTTTTTTTTTTAGATTTTTCACTTGGAGAGATTTTTCACTGTGTCTTCCACTTTTGTGCGTTCTCTTATGAATCCTAAATCATGCGACGTTTCAGTGTTTTGTCAACCGCGTCGCCCTCCATCTCTCCTACTTCCATGCGCAATCCAAAAATTTTCACTCATATACCGTTGACAAAAAGGTTGGCAGGCACGTGTGTTGTGAAACCAACATTTTCCAATTATAAAATAGAAAAAGGTATAAACTGAATTATCCATTGAGTTATGAAAAATATATCCACAAATATTAACCTACATCCCATTCTCTCCACTCTATAAAACCCCTCACTCCCTAGCTTCCATGCACAACACATCTCTTAGTGAGAAAACAAAACACACTGGTTTCTCTCTTCTCAGAAAATTCCTTCACCATGGAGGCACCATCTCCCACCGAACCCATTGACCCAACAAAGCCTTCCATCACCACCCTTAGTGTGGATGCCGGCCAGGGCGAGCCCAGCCCACTCCGGAAAATGTTTGCCGTGGCCTCCATAGCTGCGGGCATACAGTTCGGGTGGGCTCTTCAGCTCTCTCTGCTCACCCCTTACGTTCAGCTCTTAGGAGTCCCTCACGCCGCAGCCTCCTTCATCTGGCTCTGCAGCCCCATCTCAGGACTCGTGGTGCAGCCCATTGTGGGCTACTACAGCGACAGAAGCACTTCTCGCTTCGGTCGCAGACGCCCCTTTATTCTTGGAGGTGCAGTGGCTGTCGCCATAGCTGTGTTCCTTATCGGTTACGCAGCCGATATAGGATACTCAGCCGGCGATGATATAACCAAAAAAACTCGTCCTAGAGCCGTTGCGGTGTTTGTCATAGGATTCTGGATCCTAGATGTTGCCAACAACATGTTACAAGGACCCTGCCGTGCCTTTCTGGCGGATTTAGCTGCTGGGGATCAGCGAAAAACGAGAATAGCCAATGGGTTTTTCTCCTTCTTCATGGCCGTGGGTAACGGTATTGGGATATGCAGGAGGGTCTTTTAGCGGTCTGCACAAGATCTTTCCCTTCACGGAGACCAAGGCGTGCGATGTTTTCTGCGCCAATCTCAAAAGCTGTTTCTTTTTCTCCATCTTGTTGCTGCTGGTCTTGTCCACGGTGGCTCTCATTTACGTAAAGGACAAGCCCGTGGCGGCACGGGCGGTGCAAGACGACGCTCAGCCCTCGTGTTTCTTTCAGCTCTTCGGGGCGTTGAAGGAGCTCAAAAGACCCATGTGGATGCTCATGCTGGTGACAGCTGTCAACTGGGTCGGGTGGTTCCCCTACTTCCTGTTCGACACCGACTGGATGGGCCGCGAGGTGTACGGCGGGAACGTGGGCGAGGACGCCTACGCGGCGGGGGTGCGCGTGGGGTCTCTGGGACTTATGATAAACGCCGTCGTTTTGGGGTTCATGTCGCTGGCGGTTGAACCGTTGGGGCGCATGGTTGGGGGAGTGAAGAGGCTCTGGGGAATCGTGAACTTCATTCTCGCGATTGGGTTCGGAATGACCATCGTCATAACCAAGGTGGCAGAGCACGAGCGCCACTTGAACCCCGCCGCCGTGGGCCACCCCTCCGACGGCGTCAAAATTGGGTCCATGATTTTCTTCGCGGTTCTCGGAGTTCCTCTTGCGGTAACGTTCTCTCTCTGTTCTCTACTTGTTCTAAACAACTGCGTTTGGTTTACTAAATTTCAGTTAACACGTTTTAACTTTTCTTTCTAAAATTATTTAAATCATTAACCCATCGTTACGGTAATTTAATTATCCATTTAATCTTTAGTGTTTATATTTTAGTCTCTTGTTTATATATATTTGTTCACATGCATGTGAAAATTGAAGTTTTTTATTGAACATTTAATTAGTGGGTGTGTGATTATTTTTCTGTGATATATAATTCTTATTTATGTTATATTTTTTTATATTTCTTCTAGAATAATTATGGACAAGCGTGGTGTTGGGCAGTAGTTGGGCCGTACCCAGTTGTGATATACACATAAATTCTTCTATAATATTTTTTTAAGGCTATTTTTTTGTTTTTTTATAAGGAAATAAGTTTATAAAAAATGCAAACAGATAAACATCTAAGGAGTGTTTCTTCTTGGAAATGAGAAAATTGAATGCAAGTTTGTATATGTTTGATGACTAGTTTCGTATAAAGAATCTTGAAAAGTCTAAAAAAGTGGACTCTTTTGACTGGTGGAGTTTTGGTTTGGACTTCTTGTCAGTC
>Ga0209489_109831_pt1 | contig 11467 bp, 5 predicted proteins | sample SiratrowhiteBW_FD_187527 | JGI IMG/M metagenome (GOLD analysis project Ga0209489, IMG submission 187527) | Root nodule microbial communities of legume samples collected from California, USA - Siratro white BW (SPAdes) (version 2) | ecosystem: Host-associated > Plants > Roots > Nodule | place: USA...
TATATATATATATATATATTTAATATTAAATTTATTTTGTCTTGCAATTTCATTCCCGTTATGATTAATTTGAGAATCAGATTTATTAACTTTGTTGACTACTTTTTTTATTGTTATACTCACCTATATCTATTATCTTCTTGTTCAAATAAGACTCACATTTTATAATTCATTTTTTTATTTATTTTTATAATTTATCTATAATCCCTTTTTGTGATTCAACAAAAAATTTAAATCTTTTTTTTTTTGAAGTCTTCAATAACCTGATTCATATATTCTAGTTGACATATTTGTATATTTTTATATAAAATTAAAATTTATAGTATATATAACAGTAAATATAATTTATAACTATATAAAACGAGACTGATTTGATTTAAAAAGATAAAACCTGATTGTCAAAACAATGAAGTTAATTTATAAATTCTAAATTAATTTATAAATTCTAAATTTCTAATGTTTTTGTTGAATCTGCACAAATTATTTTAAAAATAATTTAATCAATAATGAAAAATAAAAGAATTTTGAGAATAATTCATCGATCTGACATTATTTTTACCTAATAGGCTTATTTCCATTTTGCTGTACTTTTGAATATTAATTCTCAAAATGGGTAGAAAAAAAATTATTTATCATGGGCAAATTCTGACAGCTAGATAGGCATAATTTTAAACTGGTCAAAATAAAATTGACATGATGACAATTTCAATTAATGACATTAATTAAAATAGTTTCTTTCTCTGCAATCATTTTTTAATTATTTGATATTATGATTGTTAGGTTTAATAATTAATAAAAAAATATTGTATAATAATAATTAACAAATAATTTTTTAATTATTTAACACTATGTTTGTTACTTTAAAAATTAATAAAAAAATTAATAATAATAATTAACAAAACTGTAATAAAAAAATTAACACATACAAATTTATTTTAAATTAAAACAAAATAACATAATGATAATAATAATAAGAAGAATTCATATGAATTTAATAATAATAATTATTATTTTTAAATTAAAATAAAATAACATAGTAATAATAATAATAATTAATAATAAGTGATTTCAATAATAATAATTATTTTTTAAATTAAATTTGTATGTAATTATTCTTATTATTATTATTATTTAAATTAAATTCATATGAATTTAATTAAAATTATTCTTATTATTATTATTATTATCATTATGTTATTTTGCTTTAATTTAAAATAAATTTGTATGTCTTAATATTCATGTTATAGTTTTGTTAATTATTATTATGTAATTATTATTATATAATTATTATTATTTTTTTATTAATTGTTAAACCTAACAATCATAATATCAAATAATTAAAAAATGATTGTAGAGAGAGAAATGATTTTAATTAATGTCGTTAATTGAGATCGCCAGCATGTCACTTTTTGACCAGTTTGAAATTATGGGGCAAATTTTTCAGACTGGTGTAACTTTCTTTTTGAAATTCCTGAAATGGTGTATTTTTTATTTATTTCCGGATATGGGTAAATTGTGCATAGGAGACACAATATTATTGTAAAGAAATTGTGGCCCTTTAAGATTAAATAAAATCGTGAAGAAAAAAGGACACACGATCTTAATTTACTAGATGAAATCATGTAGCCAAATTTTCAATTAATGAGTTAAATTAATATGATGAGAATACTGTAAGATATTAAGGTGGTTAATATTCTTCATCCATTCCTCTTCTATTTTATTTGGCATATGTGATGTATTGCAAATGTACAACTAAAATAATTGTACAGTTATAAAAGTGGTTTTATTTATTTATAAAAATGATTGAAATTAAATTGAAACAAATGTGTAGTTAATTTGAAATTAAACAATAATGGTTGAGGGGATTATTGTTTAAATTAAAATAAAAAAATGATATTAGTATGAGATTTATATATTGAACTAAATTAAAAGTAAGTTTGATTTTGAAAAGAAAAATTAAATTAAATTAAAATTTAGTAATAAAATATATTTAGCAAAATTAAGTTTAAGTTTAATATTTGAATTTAGTTACTAATATAAAAATAATTTAAAATAAAATTAAGATTTAGCAATACATTTAGAATGAAAAATTTGAAAATATTATATAATTTTTTAAATAAATTTATTGTTAGTTTTTAAATTATATTTATTACTAACTAAATCTATTTCATATATTAATAACTAAATTCACATGTAACTTTGCCAAATTATGTCTATCTAGCTGGCAGAATTTGCCCATTTTAGTAAATAAAATTTTTTCTACCCATTTTAGAAATTAATATTGAAAAGTACACAAAAATGGGAAAAAATCACTAAAAAGGAGCATAAACCAACACAAACTTTAATTCTTCAATCTACCCTTCCAACTCTCCTAATAAAGTACACATGCATACATAAAAATATCGAATAATAAAACAAATTTTGAATTGAAAGATGTCTAATGACAATCAAACACTCAAATTGAAACAATATTATGAAAGAACAAATGGAAGAGTGAGAAAAAGAAAGAAGATAAGTGAAAAAGATATATAAAGGAAGGAGGTAAGTAGATGAGTCAAAAAATGAAAAAACATATAAAAGAAGAAAATAAGTAAAAAGACATATAAAGAATGATGTCAATATGATCAAATAGTAAGAAGAGATAGAAAATTAAAAATTTTTAATCCTTGCTCAATTTTTTTTAATATTATTAATTTATTAGAAGAAAGTTTCAAAAAATATTATTTATTAAATAATATTTATAGTACCAATATAAATTTAAAATCATTAAATAGTATTTATAGTACCCATGTAAACTTAAAATCAGTTAAGATATTTTAAATTTTTAATTAAAAATTATTTTTTAGTATAATTATAAAATTAAATAATTTTTTAACTTTATAATAATGTAAGTATTAAATTTTTTTAAACCTTTGAATCTTTTGAGACCTAAGGAATTATTCTACTTGCCAGAACCTTAAGCCACTTCTAATAGTACTATCATACTATTACTGCTTTAATAATAATAATTATTATGAAGTAATTTATATGCATGTATCAATATTAACAAACCATATATATCCGTAACTAAATTTTGATATTAAAACTTATATTCAGCCGCTAATTGTATATTTTAGCAATCGTGATTAAATCTATTGTGTTACAGCATTTTATGGTAAATTTCTCAAGCTGGTGTAATTTTTATCTGAAATTTTCAAAATGGTGCATTTTTTTTGTTTATTTCCGGATATGGGTAAATAGTGCATATCATTATGAAGAAATCGTGACTCTATTCCAAGATTTAATTTAAGATCAAATGAAATAGTGAGAAGAGAACACGATCTTATTTTACTAGATGAAATCAGTAGTTAAAATTTCAATTAATGAGTTAATTAATATTGTGAGAATACTGTAGGATTTTAAGGTGGTTAATATTCTTCACCCATTCCTCTTCTATTTTGTTTTGCACTGTGATGTATTGCCGCAACTAAAATAAATACACTGTTACAAAATTGTTTTTATTTATTGATAAAAGTAGTTGAAATTAAATTGAAACAAATGTGAAGTTAATTTGAAATTAAAAAATAATGGTTGAAGAGATTATTGTTTAAATTAAAATAAAAAATGACATTAGTATGAAATTTATATATTAAACTAAATTAAAAGTAAGTTTGATTTTGAAAATAAAAATTAAATTAAATTAAAATTTAGTAATAAAATATATTTAGCAAAATTAAGTTTAATATTTGAATTTAGTTACTAATATAAAAATAATTTAAAATAAAATTAAGATTTAGCAATAAATTTATAATGAAAAATTTTAAAATATTATAAAATTGTTTAAATAAATTTATTGTTAGTTTTTAAATTATATCTATTACTAACTAAATCTATTTTTATATTAAGAACTATAAATTCATAACATGTAACTTTTTTTTCTCAGTAACCACTCTTCTATTCAAATTAAATTTGTATTTATTTTAGTTATACATTAACAATAGATCATAGGTGCCAAACAAAATAAAACAAAATAAGATTTGATGGAGAATATTAATCCCATTAAAATCGTACAGTATTCTCACTATATTAATTAACTCATTAATTAAAATATTATGTACTCTTTTAACAATTTTATTTAATCTTATATTAATTTGAGGAATAGGGTCACAATTTCTTTATAATGATATCATGTCCCCTATACACGATTTACTCATATCCGGAATTAAATAAAAAAATTCACCATTTCAAAAATTTCAAAAAAAAAAAAAATACACCAATTTGATAAATTTAAGCATTTTATCCTAATATCACCTTAACGATGTATTATCTCAAAATTATCCTAATACAAAAAAATTACCAAAATAAAATATCATTATTTACTACCACAGACAATATCAACCATAATAATAAAATAAATCTAATTCTAATAGGAGAGGTGTTATTTAAAACACTAAAATGGTACTGTTTTTTTTTTTTTACGTAGATTAAATTTATTTCACATTTATTGTGACTACATTCAGATTAAATTGAAGTACTTCAAAGTGTTTTCATCTAGTAAACGATAAAGTACGAATTATATAAAATAGCAAAAAGGTGCATGCTAGGAAACTACCTAAAAATGGCCTTCAATACTATTTTTGCCAACTCACTTGTTTTTTTCTTTACATTTATAGTAAATATTTAAGAGTATTTGTATTTATGTATTTATACGCCACAAGATAACTACATTTTTTTTACTCAACAATAAGAATATTGTAAAAAATAGCACGAGGTGTCCACCCTCTAAAAAAGGAGGCAAAATGTATAAACAGGATTATATTATTGCATTTCTGATACCAGCTTAAACACATATTCCTTCGATGTATCTTTGTGTCACAACATTAAACAGGTTATAAAATTTGGTAAAAATGAAGCATCGCATGCTGAGAGAGAGACAAGGGAGAGAAGAGGAAGATAATGATGACATGGCAAGATATCCAAATGGTAAAGGTGTCGTAAAACCTCAACCACAATCTCAGATTCTGACCCTAAATATCCTCAGTAAGCAGATACTCTTCTCATATAAACTAACACAAGCACGAGCCCTGATCCTTTCACCCTAATTCAATCATTCAATATTAACCGTTTATTAACTACAACATTTGAAGTCTCAGATCTTTTCTTCACTTCAAACTGAGCTACCAAGCATGGCAGCTTTTGCACCTATTGCTCTACACTACTCATCTACATCATCTTTACATTCTTTGCTACCTTCTTTAGAAGCTACACGTGATCATAATTCATGGTGGGGGAAAGTCAGATCATACAAATCCACAGCAAAAAGATCACTTCAACACAATATCACTAGAGGTTTGACAATCCAGAGTGCAGCCACAAAACCAGCAAAGTCGCCAGGTACTTGTTCTAAATTACTGTTACACTCTTACTGAGTTAAATTCACATGGCACTTGGAAGATATTACAGAACACTAATAGCTCTTTTCTCTTTTTAAAATCTTTTCTTGGAGTTATTAGCTGAAGAAGACTGGAAGGTTAAGCGAGAATATCTGCTGCAAAAAAGGGTAAAGCTCCGCCTGTGTCACAAACAAGTATCTTGTCATTTGCATCCATAACATTTTATGATAAAGTGAGTACAGACAAAATGGAAATAAATGCATACTGTGCAAACATCAAGGTAAACGTAAGATTGTAATGTTTTTGTATCACTATATATATCTTGAGTACACAAACAAGAAGAATCTCATGAGGGTATAGGAAAGGACAAGAGATCATAGAATAACTAATCATAAATCGTACCTCAAAAGTTGAATTAAGGAAATGAGATATCTTGTTTGTATTATATGCAGAGTAGACACTTAAAGGTGTAAGATATGTTTGTCATTGCAGGTAAGAAGTGTGGATGCAAAGGAAGCTCTGCGCCTTCAGAAAGAAAATAATTTTGTGATTCTCGATGTAAGGCCAGAAGCAGAGTTCAAAGAGGTTAGTGGACAATTTGAGAAGCTTTGTATTAAAAACCAACGTGCCTGACCATTCATGTTGCATTTTTGGTCTCTGTGGTTCTTCTGATTTCCATAAATCAGTATGTGTTATATATGGTGGTACAAAGGATGAAACTGACTCGTTTGGCAATTGGTGCAGGCTCATCCTCCAGATGCTATCAATGTGCAAATATATAGGCTTATAAAGGAGTGGACAGCATGGGACATTGCAAGACGTGCTGCATTTGCCTTTTTTGGTATTTTTGCCGGGACTGAAGAGAACCCCGAGTTCATCCAGAGTACGATTAATTTACCTCAAGATCTCGCTGCTTGAATTCGTGTATTTCCTTTTTTATGAAATAAAATATTTGGTTTATGTTATGCTGGCAGCTGTTGAAGCCAAATTGGATAAAAATGCAAAGATAATAGTAGCTTGCTCAGCTGGAGGTACAATGAAACCAACACAGAATCTGCCCGAAGGTCAACAATCAAGGTATTATTAACTATTTCCAATTTCTTGTGGCCAATTGTCTACTTTCTTCTTCTTCTGGAATTTTAATTTTGCAAGTAGAAATTCATACATGCTATTTAAGAATAAAAAGTAGTCCAAAGTGGTTGTAGACATTTTGTGAAATGCATCCATTTTGCAATGCAATTCTGAAGCGATCATTTTAGATGAGTCTGGGCTTTGCATTTAACCACGGATTCAGCTAAATTACAAGTAGACAGGGGAATAGATTTATATATTATTGTAAACCATCCTACCAAGCTATTAATTAAAGGAATAATAACAGCTCGAACGGTTGACAATAATTATGTCAAATCCAACCACAATTACCAATTAGCTCTCACCAAATAAGTTCTTCATCGTCTAAAACAAAAAAAAAAGAAGGGAAAGTACAGCTAATAACTTGGATTGCATGGATGAATGATCGGGAAAGTTATACGGTTGTCTGCAATGCAATATGTAAATCCTCTCACGGCTATACTCTGTAGTTGCATCTTTTCTTGTGTGATTATGAAAAGAAATAATATTGACTCTTCAAACGATTGATATGTTGCTCTGATTCTCACGTCTTGATACTTTCACAGGTCTCTCATAGCAGCTTACTTGCTGGTCCTTAATGGGTTTACCAATGTCTTCCATCTCGAAGGTGGTCTTTACTCGTGGTTTAAAGAGGATCTGCCAACTGTTTCAGAGGAGTAAATGTAGTGCCAAGAATGTGTATTAGTGAAGCCTAGACCTAGTTTTGACCATGATGAAAATACTGATAAATGCGTATAAAGAATAGAACCAACGAATTGAAATGCCATCATTATTGAAGTAGTGCGGAAAATTAGTATGCAAGAATTGACAACAAAATATCAGGTTTCATTCTGTAAAGATTGCATCCCTAGCATAAATTGTTAAGGGTCCAATAATTTATCAGCAGTGTGTGATTTAGCACCATGCATAACCATGTTTCTGAACAACTGATGCATACTGCTTCAATGAATAAACCAAAATTCGCATTAAAGCACTTCTGGTTCAGTTGCTTTCTTTCGATTCCTTAAGATGTTCAACTATTGGCCGAGGCCAAAAAATAACGTTTAGGAAAAAGGTATTAGGTTAAACCTACCATTGCCTAAGCCTTTAAAGAAGCTCTTGACATGGCTAGAGCTCCATCATAACTACGATTTCCTCCAATAAAACCACTCATGTGTACAAAAGTACAACCTGGGATTCCAGCAACCTCGGACAGCTTGTCATTTTCCAAACCCCTCCATAAACACGGTAACGGTTTTCTGCTCTCAAATCTGGCAGGTGAAATTGCCACTGCCTGCAGTCGCCACTTCTCACTTCTATCATCCTACATTAAATAATCATTTATTACACAAATTATCGATCAAATGGGAAAACAAAGAATGACAACTAAAATTACACGTAACCTGAATATAATGAACACGAAAAACAAAACAGTACATATTTTTGGGGCAACAACGATTATGCTTACGCTCAATCTTCAAGATTCATTTGACTAATTCGCTTAAACATACATACCGGGTAAAGAACATATTTGATAGAAGGACTGATTTTCATTTCCTCCTCGAGCTCATGTATGTGAAGTTTCCACTGTGTAGCATGTGAGAAAAGGTTTCAACAGTTAGATAATAGTCACTATGATTTCTAAAACGTGCAAAGATTGTAATTTACCCTTCCTACTGGCATGAAGAGCAAACCCTAACAATAGCCACTAAAATCTCGTAAGATTAATGTCTTACAGGACAAGATCGGCTAAGCTTAATGATTTCTCCACTCGAATCAACACTTTCCCTCGCCGCAAGACTCTCCATCACAATCGACCGCGCCGGTAACCATGATTTTGCATAATAATTCACACTGTCCAAAAATTCAGCACCAGCCAGTGCCATTGCTTGATGAAAGACCTCATTTTCTCTATCAGAAGACTGGCCAGAATCCATCCAGTTCAAATTCAAGCGTTTAATTCTAGACGACAGACAGGTATTAACTTGATATTTGGGAGACTCATTTAGGTCATATTGATTCACTCCGTTATCCACAGCATCAATTGCCTCCACAAAGTTTCTGTATATAGCAGGATATATCTGGTGCACATGAGGATGGTCTTCGTGAAGCTTCAGCACATTTGCAATTAACTCCAAACCAATATGCTAGAGGAATAGGAACGAGTAACGAGTTAGGTTGAGTTACGACAGAAGCAGTGAAAGGAAAAAAAGTGATGAACAAAATACAAACACCTTGTAGACAAGCCCAGCGCTGCTGAGTTTAGTGTGGAAGCCGTGACCGAATACTTGGTGGAAGCCCTTTTGGTGATGATCGAAACGGTGTCGTCGCGGTTCATAAACGCCTCCCACGTCGACGACTGCGTCGAGTTTTTCGAGAAGGTTGGGGTCTCTGGTTCGAACAATTTGAGCGCCGGAGAAGCGTTTGGAGAGGCGAAGCATGAAACACGCGAGTGCTTCATCGCAGTGGAAGGTTCCGTTGTGTGTGCCGACGCGCGTTGAGAAGCACGACGCTATTACGAAACGTGGTTTGTGGAATGCGAAGGTCTTGTGCCACACTAATCCCGAGACACTGTGTTTCACCATTTTTGGAACTGTCTCTACTCTGTCTCTTCCTCAAGTATCAAGGTGAAGGAAATGCTGTCTCAAGATCATTCACACAACCTATATTTGTATAAATTGATAATTAGATATATACAAAATATTTAATTAAAATAACAAAATTCCAAAGATAAACACTGACTAATTTTCCATTTCAATGGTTTATACTTTAAGTTACTCTTTACATTGTATTTTGATTAATGGTTAGATGAGATTTGAGGTAATAAAATAATTTTGATAACTATAAATTGTAATAATTAAATGTAAAAAACTAGAACTAAAAGAATAAGGACTTAATTTTTTTCTTATTATTTATTTATTTTGTTCAATTTTATCTCTCTATTAATAAAAAAATTAATAAAGTAAAAACATGTATCCTTTATTACACATTAGATATTAACTATATTATATGTGAATTGAAACTTTGAATATTTGTTTATTAACTTTACTCTTAATTGTATTAAAATTTCACATTGTTGGATTTTTAAAAAAACAAAAACTTAAATAATTTGATTAAATTTTTTACCCGTAATGAGAGGAGATTGAGGAATAAATAAATAAATAAGAAGAGAGCTTCTATTAATTAATTTTAATTAACTGAATATTATTCATTTTCTTTCAATTTTATGTTTTCCAATTACTTATATCGCTTTAATAAATTTCACTAATAAATTTCATTTGTATTTTTTATTCTTGTAAGGATGGAGAGGTTTTTTTAAAAAAAATTGAATTCAAGTTTCCTTTTTTACAATATTATTGTTTCACTTTGTAACTACATTATTAGGATTAGAAGGGGTTGCACCTACAAAAGATTTTATGTCAATTTTGGTCGTTGAGAGTGATACATCTTGTTCAAAATTTAATGTTTAATTATCTCAAATTAACATATTTATATATTTGTATTAGACTTATGTAAAAATTGGTCTCGATTAATACAAATATTATAGTCAACCTTATATTAATATGGTCGATTTATGAAATTAACTATGAATTAGCATTGTTAATTATATTGTCTTGTCTGCTAATTATATTATCTTATTGATTTTCTTAGATGTCTTCCATTTTACTTTCAAGATCATTTTGGTTTCGATCATATATTTATACATGTTCTATTCAAGCAAAACATTTTTAATTTTTATCATTATTTGAATATAAATAATAAAAAAATTATATGTTAACTAATGACTAGAAATGGAGAAAGATGGAGAAAACAAAAATAGAAGTAAAAAGATAATAGATGATAAAGAAAAAAAATGATAAAGGGGAAAAAATAGTGGAGGGGAGAGAACATTAGATGAAAGAGAGAAAAAAAAGTAAAATGAGTGTATTTTTATTCCAATTCAAGAAGAAGAATTAAGAAGAATAAAATGGACATAGCTAAAATTTAAAAAGAAAAATGAAGAAGGAAGAAAAAGATTATATGGTTCCTAAAAGTTTTGAAAAAAGAAGAAAGAATAAAAAAATGCAAGAAAAGGAAAGTAGAAAAAAGAAATTGTTTGAAGAAAAAAAACTTGTTTGAACGTCACATATTAAGTTTAATTATATTTTAATTTAATTCATAATGTAGATAAAATACATTGGGGGAAGTTACATTTATTGTTAACAATTAGTTAATTACATTCATATTAGCATAATAACATCTCACTTTCTCTTAGATCTATTTTAAATTTTTACTTAGTTAAGGAATTAAACAAAAAAGTAAACATTATTTTAAAGATTAAAAGGATATTTATAATATATATATATATATATATATATATATATATATATATATATATGCAGCATTCTATTAAAAATTACTTTTTACTAAAGTTTACTATTAGTATAACAGGTTGTTTCAATGATGGTTAAAAATAGGTTTCCAATGAATTTTAAATTGTCGTTTTTGAAGACGTCGTAAAAAAATTATATTAAATGATAAAGAAAAGATCCCTAGAGTCATATAAAATGACAATTTTTTAATAAATCGACATTGTTTTTTAGGTCTACAATTATGGTTGAAATAAGAATCATTGTCATTTTGCATGTGTTTTTTTTTTTAATTCTTTTTATTTTATGTTTTTCCTTGCTTGATAATTAATCAATCTGTATATAATATATATCTTATAACAGCTCAAAATGAATAATATACTAAAAAATCAAAACAGTTAAGATAAATGTAAAGCATGAGAAATTTAAAATATAAAATCCAAAGTTGAAAGGTAAAATTATAAAAGACAAGTTTACAAAGTTATCATCTAGTCCAATGTGTTTTAGAAGTTGATGAAATATGTTGTCCACATGAATCTAACATTGTTTATGCATTCAGAAACGAATAGTTGAACATCTATGAAATACTATAACAAATAATAACTTGAATTAGTACATAATATATATATATATATA
>Ga0209489_109832_pt1 | contig 11467 bp, 5 predicted proteins | sample SiratrowhiteBW_FD_187527 | JGI IMG/M metagenome (GOLD analysis project Ga0209489, IMG submission 187527) | Root nodule microbial communities of legume samples collected from California, USA - Siratro white BW (SPAdes) (version 2) | ecosystem: Host-associated > Plants > Roots > Nodule | place: USA...
GATTTCCTTTCAATCCCCAGTACTCTGATTTCATTTCAATCAAAATGATTGCAAATGCATTCATCATTCAGTCATAACAACAATCATATTTAACCATTCTGAAGCTTATAGGTGCATGTGTAATCATGGTACCTTGATTTCCTTTCCATCTTCAGTACACTGGTTTCATTTCAACCAAAATGATTACATACAAGTCTATAACTCAGTCATCACACATAACACATCAATTTCATCATACTGAAGCATATAGAGACATATGTAACCATCATATCTTGGTTTCCTTTTAACCCCCAGTACACTAGTTTCATTTCAACCAAAATGATTACATACAAGTCTATAACTCAGTCATCACACATAACACATCAATTTCATCAAACAACAACCAAAATGTTCTCACATATTTCTTTCTAACATCATTACTTAAAACAGTTCAATTAATTATATCAAATCACAATAAATAACCAATCAGACCTACAAGAAAGACTTGAACACTGATAATCATATATCTGAGTCTTTTATTCAGGATTCTATTTGAAAGTAAATAACTAAAATAAGTTACTAGCTTCCCTTACCTGATGAAGATCTCTACAACAATTCTCCACCCGATAAAGATGCTAATCTCAAAATCTAGGGATCTAAAAAAGGTTATCAGAACAAAATCAAATTTTAGTATAATCTTAATTAAGTTGAGAAAAATACTTTTCTCAACTGTCTCTACTAAGATTGATGACAAAAAACCTAAGGAAAACCAGAGATTAAGGGATCTATAGAGCAAATACGAACTTACTCTGTTTGAGATTCTGATCGGTTAGAAATAATCCTTAACTCCTTAGCTACTGTAGGGTATATTTAGATTTTAAAATAGATGATGTATGGATGGAGAAAAACTAGAGAGAAGGGAGAGAGATTTTTGAGAAAGCGAGAAAGAGACACGAGGGAGAGAGTCTGGATGTGCAGGGCGTCATAATGTGATTTATTTGCAAGCAAAGTTAATGATATATAATATAAGAAGTAAGTTAGAAATAAAAATTTAATGATATTTTTAGATTTTTCTTAATTCAAATTATATACATGAAGAGTCAATAAAAATTTTCTACGTCTGATTGTGGACGAAAAGTTATTTATAATTGATAAAATATGTAAAAGATCACCTAGTTATTATTTGTAATTTTTTTTAATTCAAGAACTAATTTTTATATAATCATAAAAAAAGTAAAAAATAAATACTCAAATACGCATGCCTTTCCACTACTTTTTTAACAAATATAACAACAAAAACTCGTTATATTTGATAAAATAAAAAGTATTATTTAGTAACACGAAAATTCAAATTTTAAATTTTATAGCTGTATGATTTAATTTCATTTATGTGAAACGATAATATAATAGAATATGTGGATAAGTCTAAAAAAAAACGTACAACAACTAAGTATCATTCATGAATTCGTGATGACGTGCGTAAATAAAAGCATTTTTTAATACTATAAATAGTATATTTTAATTATATTATTTAAAGAATTTGTAATTTTATTTATTTAAAGCAATAGTGAAATAAATATGTGTTTTTCATACCAAGAGTTCTGTTATATAATTTTTGTTTTTTCTAGAATGTAAAAAACTTAATCATTATTCTTATAACAAGCTTATTTATCCTTTGACTTTTATTCAATTTGGTTAAGTGTGTTGCCAATTATTTATGTAATTGACGTGAATAATTAAAATAACACATTAATTATTTATTTGAAATAATCAGAAAATAATGTTTAATTATTTTAAAGTAAAGTAGTTTTAAAATATAACATCATATATTTATGTGATGCTCAAATAATTACTCAAATATTGATAATATTAATGATTTTAAAATTTATTGAATAATATAATAAGCCGTATCGCTCAATTGTCATAATCTTACTTAAGGTAATGATTTCTCAAAATCTTAAAACAAGTGTATTTATGATTTAAATTTCTAATTTAAAAAAACTGAAATTGATTTTAATAATAATGTTTATAATAAATTAGGTACTAGTTTTTAATAAGATATATTTAATATAATTTTCTTAAAAAATATCAAATATAATAAATTGTATTATTTTATTGAGATGTACTAACATAGTTAATTAAAAGTGATTCATTTTTAATTTAGTGTGTATTTTATGGTGTGATTTTGGTGTAAATTATATATATATATATATATTATGTTATATGATGCTTTTCAAATAATTAATATTTGATTATATGTATAAATGGGTGATCTCTGATGATTTCACGAAGAACAAATAATATTAGTATTGAAGCAAATATCTACTGTTAAGTGTATACATTATATATATCTCTACTACTGTATTAAATTTGCATGTTACATTAACCTCTTAACAAAACTACTTACTTAAGTCTATTAAATACATTTATGTCATTTATTTATTCTTTCAAAACCATCTAAAAAAAAGTAAATATCCAACTTATATATTTTTCAATTAATCATTGATTTTGATTAGTATTTTGTCCAACTGTGAAAATCAATTCGCTTAACCATACACGTTTAATTGGTAATTTTTTTTTAATTATAGCAGTCTTGAAATACTACACAAATGTAAGTATGTTATAATATTTTTTTTTAATACATATATTATTTTTAAAAAAATATATAATTATTGATGTGACTTATATGAAATAAATTATCGATATATTGCGTATTAAATTAGATATTATTTAATAATGTAAAATAAATTTTCCTTTTAGTTTTATTTTTTTTATTTTTGTGTATTAATTATTTTGTGGTTTGAAATTATACTTTATTTATCTTTCGTATTTTTTATTAAAATTGAATAAAAAATGTTATTTTTATTAAAATTGAATGAGAAATCCTATAATATTTTTTTTGGCTGTTACAATATGTGAATTAGTAATTAATAAATTATTTTTTCGTATTTTTTAATATATTAGTTCAAATTATTCCTATTTATAATTAATTAATCAATAATGATTAATAAAGATAAAAATGAAAAATAATAAAAAAGTCAGATAAATTAATTGATTTTCTTTATGTATTTAGTTTTATATAAAAATTAGATAATATCAGTAATATTAATAATAAATATTAATGCTACTAATAATATTATTAATGCTACTAATAATATTATTAATGATATTAATAATATTATTAATGATATTAATAAAGTTAAAAGTAAAAAATTAATAAATAAGTCAGATAAATTAATTGATTTTCTTTATATATTTAGTTTTATCCCAAATATCTCAGAATACTGACTGTGGAAACTTCATGCACAATCACATCCAAAACTATTTAGATAAATTCCAAAACTATAACGTATACTTTTATTACTTATATTTAAATCACTCTATTAATATTAATTGCTAAAACTACTCTTACCAGGATCATTGTTATTATAAATAATCCTCAGAGACAGAACTGGGTAACAATTCTAAAAATCCCTTCAAACACAGAGACACAAAAATGGGAAAAGCTTCAGTGTTGTTTCCTTGCTTAGTTTTATTTCTCGTAATATTTGCAGCAGGTATCTTCTTCTCTGTTTTGCCTTGTTGTGTGCCTCTTGTATACAGTTATCTATACTTGTGTGATCTGCATGTAATGCAAAAATTTTGTGAAAAAATGGGCATTTGGTATGAGGAAACACCATTTTTGTTTGATTAAGGATTTGATGAGGATGAACAAATTTTGCAGGTTATGTGAATGCATATGAATGTAACTTCGCGTGCTCCAACAAAGATGGTTGTCTTAGTTTCTACTGTAACCGTGGATGCGTAAAGCGATGCCTCAACTCTTGCTGCGTTTGCGTGTGCAATGGAAATCAAAATGCTCAAATAAAGACCTAACAATTTCAGGCCTTTGTTGTAGAATGTATTTGTAATAAGGGAAGATGAAGTAATAACATCCTCATCCTTTTTTCTTCATCAATTTCATCCTCATTTTCCAAGTTTGTTTTTGCTTTATTTTCTATAATATTCTTATCAAATTTCTCTATGCAATAATATATCTTTAGTATTTTGTCCCACTATGAAAATCAATGCGCTTAACCATACACATTTAATCGGTATTATTTTTGTTGAGAAAATTTAAGGGGGAAATATTGGGCAGACAGACAATAATGAGAATAAGGTCAAACACATAAGAGAATGACACCACCTTCAACCCAAAGCCTTAAGATATTATGTTTGTAGGTCTTCCCTCTCGAGTAGAAGCATTCTGTACTCGCTCAAGCCGTAAATCAACGGCTCTGATATTACTTGTTGGAATAATCTGAGGGAGAAACATCGGGGAGATCAACAAGAATGACATAAGAGTCAATCCATATAAGAGAATGACACTACCTTCAACCCAAAACCTTAAGTTGTTGGATTTGTGGGTCTTCTTTCTTATATGTTGCTCAACTTTCTCATTCCTACCCAATGTGGGACATAGACTCACACTTGAATACCTAAAAATTGAATACCTAACAATCTCCCCCTCAAGTGAGAGTTTCTCCTCTACATTGATACACTCCCCCTCAAGCATAAGCATTCTCAAACCCGAGTACATTACTCATGACCCCTCACTTGTATCGTCGTTCACACACTTATACGGAACACGTTTTCCTGAAACCTCTATCTAAAAGACTTTCAATACAGGGTCAAACTGTACTCGCAAGCTGTAAACCAACGACTTTGATACCACTTGTTGGGAGAATTCGAGGGCGAAATATCGAGGAGATCAATAAAAATGAGATAAGAGTCAACCCATATAAGAGAATGACACCACTTGAATACTTAACTATCTCCCCTTCAAGTGAAAGTCTCTCCTCTACATTGATACACTCCCCCTCGAGCAGAAGCATTCTCAAACCCGAGTACATTACTCATAACCCCTCACTTGTACCGCCGTTTACACACTTATACAGGACACGCTTGCTTGAAACCTCCATTAGGAAGACTTTCGATACAAGGTCAAACTGTACTTGCCGAAACCGCAAATCATTGACTCTGATACCACTTGTTGGGAGAATCCAAGGGAGGAAACCTTGGGGAGATCTCAAACAATGAGAATTGAGCTAATCCATACAAGAGAATAACGCCACCTACAACCCAAAACCTTAAGGCATTAGGTTTGTGAGTCTTTTTTCTTATATATTGCTCAACTTTCTCATTCATACCTAATGTGAGATTAGATTCACACTTGAATACCTAACAATTTTTTTTAATTATAGCAGTCCTGTAATACTACACAAATATAAGTAAGTATCTTGTAAAAATTCAGTTCAATATCAATATTCCCAACCTTGGGACCTATGTAGTTTTATAATACTTAAATATATTTTTTCCAATAATAATTTTCTTTCACAACTTTTTCAAGTAATAATAACATATATAAATATATAAATAATGGTGTTTGTATAAGCAAAACTACATCACTTACTCTGACCAAAAAATGTTAAATAATATATTATTTAACTTGATATAACTTTCAATAAACCACTCGTATTGAAGATGAATTCATTCATTCTGAAAAACATTCATTTTACCCTTATGATTATTTAATCCACTTAATTTGAAAAGACAAAACTTTTATTCCAAAAAATTAATGCACTTTATTGTTAATATTATTCAAATAAACCTTATTTTTGTTTAGGAATGGAGATCACTTTAAATACACTTCCTTTTCTTAATTTTTTGAGATAGCTTTTAAGAATAAAACTGTGATGAAATTCTAAGCTCCAAAATAATAATTGAGATGTGGTGATTGATTCTAACTATGTTCACTCAATAGATCAAAATATTAATGCTGTATGTGAAGACCTGATTTTCTTAGCCCTCTATTAAAGAGATTATTCCAAAACATTCAATATAGTCTTAATGATTTAGGAGCCCAATCAATATTAGTTTAAATTCACCTTCCTCCTTTAATCCCTTTAAACATCTTTTTAAGGAGAAACTCTAAATTTTAAAACAGACAATATTTCAAATATAATGATTGACAATGTCATCTAATTAAACTTGATATCCAAACAAATATTATTATAAATAATTCTAAGAGACACACCTCATCAAGTAAAAAGAAAATTATTATAAAAAAATCACCTTTTAGGTCAGAGATACACAAAATGGCAAAAGCTTCCTAGTTTGATGGTTTTATTTTTCATAGCACTTGAAACAGGTATTTTCCTCTTTGTTTTTCTTTACTATGTACCTCTTAAGCATACAAATTTTGTAATGCAATGCAAATTTTGTAAAATGAGTATATGCTCTCATAAAACACCTTTTTTCTATTAAGATTCTGACAAGGGTAAACAAAATTTTCAGGTTTTGTGAATGCATGTCAATACAAGTGCAACACAACAAATGACTGCAAAAAATTAGTGTGCCATCGCCTTAGTTGCAAAAAGTATTGCCTTGAAGGATGTTTGCCTTTGTGGTTGCAATGGAGTGAGTCGAAATGGAAATGTTTGATAAAGAATTAATGATAATCAAATCAAGTTGAGGTTTTATGATTAAAATAAATATGTAACAGTTTCATGCCTTTGTTGTGGAATTTATTGGTATATAACATAGTCCATTCCTCATCACTGATTCCATAAACAGTTACGGAGTTTAATTGAAAATCTTGAAAATCATGAAAACCAAAAAATTTAAAATAATTTTCGAAGAGTCATTTGAAACAAAATTTTGGAGAATCAAAATATAATTTAATATATATCTAAAAAATTTAGAAAGAAAATTTTGGCTTCTTAAAAAATCCGCAACTTATCCTCATTTTCAGATATTGTTTTTACTTTTATGTGTTCTATAATTATGAAATTCCACCGTCTAATATATTATGCAATGTTTTTTTTCTTAAATTACATAATACTAAAACAAATATATATGCTATTTCCGCCCTAAATAATTTGATATTGTTTACATGAATTAAGAATAACAATAGATGTTATTTATAATATTTTTTAATGCATATATTATTTTTTTATAAATAAAATTATTGATGTGAGTTATATGACATAAAGTATCGATATCTTAGCGTATTAAATTAGATATTATTTAATAAGGTAAAATAAATTTTCTTTTTAGTTTTATTTTTTCTTTTATTTTTATGTATTAACTATTTTGTAGTTTGAAATTATACTTTATTTATCTATGGTATTTTTTCTTAAAATTAAATGAAAAATGCTATTTTTATTAAATTTGAATGAGAAATGCTATAATATTTTTTTGGCTGTTACAATATGAGAATTAGTAATTAATAAATTATTTTTTGGTATTTTCGAATTTATAATTAATTAATTAATAATGATGAATAAAAATAAAAATACAAATTAATAAAAAAGTCAGATAAATTATTGATTTTCTTTATGTATTTAGTTTTATATAAAAGTATATATAAAAATTAGATAATATCAGGAATATTAATAATAAATTAATGATATTAATGATATTATTAATGATATTAATAAAGTTAAAAGTAAAAAATTAATTTTTTTTTACAAGCCAAGAATAAAAAGTATATTAAGGAGACACTCCAGGAATGTCTCAACCCTTATACAAATTACAAACTCTGACCACCATAACATTAAGATCCATAAAAAGACATATTATGTGTACCCCACTTCAAATAAGTAATCCAACATTGAGTGTAACCACATGCAATGTTCATCCTTACACATTTACATACAAATTAGTTCATTCCCGCACATTTTATATTTTCCAGTTTTTACTAAAGTGGTAAGCTTTCTTATTAAACTTTCGGAATAAAATGCCTGATCCCCAACACCACCAACAACACAACATAAATCCTTGTTTTATATCATCAGCACGAGCTTTACTTGTCAAGTCTCATTTCCACTTAAGTCATCATCTCTCTAAATCACTAACTCTCTTTTTTCTCTGACTTCTCTCTAAGTTTCTGCTGCTTTTGTAGCTCATCAGTTTCTCAAGCGGAACTCACCGTTGGACTCGTGACGGATAATAGAGCAAGTCTACCTGATCAGAATCTTCGTTAGAGTAAGTTCGTTTTCTGCCCTCTTTCCTTAGAGCCATTTTTAGGTTTTCGTTTTCCTCTACCTTATGAGCTTGCATGTGGCCTCTGTGTTATCAAATAGTGCCTTTGTGAGCTCAGTTCCTTAGTGTTTTAGTCTGATCGTTGATCAGAGGTCCTTTGGTGCAGATTCAAGTTCTTAAAGATCTTAGGCTTTGGGGCTGTTAAAGAGAACTTCTAGTGTAATTCAGGTAAGGGAAGTTGACTTGTATTTTACTTAATTCCAATTTGTTTGTGAGTTAGGGTTTCTCAAAATATGTCTGTGAAATTGCATCTGTGATGGTTTATTTGCTGGCATGAAACTTAAGTTGAGTTATTGATTGTTTATTCATTATGGTATGTATGATGAGTATGTGGTAATTGATGGAATGCAAGTTGAATTTCTGATTAAGTTAGTCATCTGAAACATGTGTAGTAGCTCTGTAGTAGTAAAACCTGCATAAATTTTCTGATAAGTTATGTTTTCTGCACAATTCGCCCAGGCGAAAGAATCTCGCTGAAGCGAGAATGGTTTCGAGTAGCAAGTGTGCTCTCTAGACTATTTTTGCCCAGGTGGGAAGTTCTTCGCCCAGGCGGGAAAGTAGTTTCGCCCAAGCGAGAGTACAGTCGCCCAGGCGAGAAAACCCCTAGAGCAAGTGTGCTCTTTGAAATGTTTTCGCCTAAGCGAGAGATCTTTGGCCCAAGCGAGGAGGTATTCTCGCCCAGGCGGGAGTATTTTCATTAAGGCAAAAAAAGACCCTGCTTTCTAGACTATTTTTGCCCAAGCAATAAATCTTTTGTTCAGGCGAGAGGTATTTTTGCCCGGGCAAAATTGGTCTAGTTCAAGCTAAAATTTTTTTTTTTTATTATTTAACTCTTTTTGGATTGCAATATATGTATTTAATAAAATAGATTAATTGATAATTTAAGTTTAATTATATTAATAGTTTAGTGACTTCTTTAAATGTTGAGATTCAAGTGGAGATTGAGATTTAAAAGTGAATGAATGTATGAGTAGAGATCTATATTGTGATGTGCTATTGTTAAAAGTGCTGATAAAATTGGTCAAAGCCTAGGCATAGTGTTTTTAGGAAAGAAAACACCTGTGTCTTGGTTAATTAGGAAGTGCATTGTCTAAGGATCTGATCAATAACGATTGATATCCTGACTCTAGTAGTAATAGGAATAAAATAGATGATATTACTAGGTGGTGAGAGTCGAAGGAGGTCTAAACTGAGTGAACAACTTGAAACATAGCTGGTCAGGAAAGTCTCAGGGGGACTAACCCTATACATGATTGATGATTCATTTATGTGGGAGTTGTGTGGATTCACAGTTTGGAATGTATGACAGGTGCATATCTCGTGGTCTATTCAACGCAAGAGTCTTCCGGAAGTAGAGTTATGTTTGTAGTATGTTAAATTCTTGTATTATGATGATACATAAAATTGAATGTTTTTTATTTGTTAAAATTTGGTTAACTTATCCTTTACTTCTGGTTGTGTTGTGTTTGATTTTTCTGTCTGTGATGATCGTGTCTTGACACGAGAGCAGATGATGCTGCAGATGGATCTTTGGGAGATCATCTAAGTTGAAGGATGTTGTTAGGACTAGTATTATATTTTGAAAAACTTGTATATGATATTGTAAATATGTTTTGAAATTTCAGTTTAGCATTATTGTATAATTTTGATACATGTTAACTATGGAGTACAGTAAGATATACATGATGTTAATACTTTAGTCGTCTTAGTAGAAGTTTTAATTTTGTGGAATATTACACTTATCCTCATTTGATATTGTTTTTACTTTTATGTGTTATATAATTATGAAATTACACGGTGTAATATATTATGCAATGTTTTTCTTTTAAAGAAATTAGATAATACTAAAACAAATATATACGATATTTCTGCCCTAAATAATTTGATATTGTTTACACGAATTAAAAATAAAAATAGATGTTACTTACAATACTTTTTAATGCATATATTAATTTTTTTTCTATAAATATAATTATTGATGTGACTTAGTTAAAATAATTTGCCTATATCTTTCGTATTAAATTAGATATTATTTAATAATGTAAGATAAATTGTCTTTTTAGTTTTATTTTTTATTTTTTATATATTAATTGTTTTATGGTATGAAATTATATTTTATTTATCTATAGTCTTTTTCTATTAAAATAGAATGAGAAATGCTATAACATTTTTTGGCCGTTACAATTTGTGAATCAGTAATTAATAAATTAATTTTTTTGTATTTTTTAATATATTAGTTCGAATTATTCCTATTTACAATTAATTAATTAATAATGATTAATAAAGATAAAAATGAAAAATTAATAAAAAAAAGTCAGATAAGTTAATTGATTTTCTTTATATATTTACTTTTACCCCAAATGTCTGACAATACTGACGGTGGAAACTTCCTGAACAGTCACATTCAAAACTATTTAGATAATGTCCAAAACTATTAATATTAATAATAATAACGTATATTTTATCACTGATATTTAATAAACTCTGTTAATATTAATTGCTAAAACTAATCTTACCGTTATTATTGTTATTATAAATAATCCTGAAAGACAAAACTGGGTAACAATTCCAGAAATCCCTTCAAACACAGAGACACAGAAATGGCAAAAGCTTCAGTGTTGTTTCCTTGCTTAGTTTTATTTCTCGTAATATTTGCAGCAGGTATCTTTCTTCTCTGTTTTGCCTTGTCTTGTGCCTCTTATATACAGTTATCTATACTTGTGTGATCTGCATGTAATGCAAAAATTTTGTGAAAATATGAGCATTTGCTATGATGAAACACCATTTGTTTTTTATTAAGGATTTGATAAGGATGAACAAATTTTGCAGGTTATGTGAATGCATGTGACTACCCGTGCAAGGACAAAAATGGTTGTCTTAGTTTTCACTGTGGCCCTGGATGCAAAAATGGATGCTTCGACAATTGCTGCGGTTGCGTGTGCTCTGGAAAACAAAATGCTGAAATAAAGACCTAACAATTTCATGCCTTTGTTGTAGAATGTATTTGTAATAAGAGAAGATGAATTAATAACATCCTTCTTTCTTCATCAGTTTCATCCTCATTTTCCGAGTTTGTTTTTGCTTTCTTTTCTATAATATTCTTATCAAATTCCTCTCTGCGATAACATACCTTTAGTATTATGCAATGTTTTTTGGTTTAAAAAACAATTATATTTCCCTTCTAAATAATTTGATAATCTTTACGTCTCGCTATAACCTCAGGGATCCACTGTACTTTCGAGTATATCGGAAATAATCTGAGATAGCGTAACGCCCTCAGCCAACGCCACGTACGATGAACTGGTATGACAACGTAGATATGAAGTATGCTCTACACTTGCCTCTTATGAGGATCCTGTGTATCAGAAACATGTCTGAAGTATTCCGCTTGAAGGTTCTTTCT
>Ga0209489_109834_pt1 | contig 11465 bp, 6 predicted proteins | sample SiratrowhiteBW_FD_187527 | JGI IMG/M metagenome (GOLD analysis project Ga0209489, IMG submission 187527) | Root nodule microbial communities of legume samples collected from California, USA - Siratro white BW (SPAdes) (version 2) | ecosystem: Host-associated > Plants > Roots > Nodule | place: USA...
CAGATACAAATTGTACAATTACTACAATCATTAACTTCTCTATTCAAGACTTAAATTTGTAAATCAAACAAGCACTAAGGTTAGCTTCCCTTACCTTAATCGCAGTGAAAGTTCTCTCTAACACTCCCAAAAGCTTAAGATCCTCAGGAACTCAAATCTGCACCAAAGGATCTCTGATCAACGATCAGACTAACACACTAGGAAACTGAGCTCACAGAGGCACCGTCTGATGGCTCAGATGCCACATGCGAGCTCAGTAAGCAGAGGAAAAACAAAAACCTAAATCTGCTCTAAGGAAAAGGGGCAGAAAATGAACTTACTCTAACGGAGGTTCTGATCGGATAGACTTGCTCTATTCTCCGCCACGAGTCCAACGGTGGGCTCCGCTTGAGAAACTGATGAGGTATGGAAGCAGAGACTTAGAGAGAAGTCAGAGGAAAAGAGGTTAGGGGTTTTAGAGAGATGATGGCTTGAGTTGAAATGAGACTTGACTACTTACTTTTTCTATAAATACGCGTTTTTAGTTTAATAATATAATAATCAAGTGCTCATTCCACTTCTACCATTTCACTCAAATGACAGATTTTCTAGGTTGTTACAATTTTTGATCAATTGGTAAATTGCCTGTCCAATTATATATTGGTAAATTGATTGTCCAATTAATTATTGATAAAATCTATCGGTATTGATATTTTACGGATGGATACATATTTGTGGGTAATTATCTATTGGTAAATTTGAAAATTTTGAAATTTTGAATATTCTGCAGTTTGCTCATTTCTTTTAAAGGGTGAATGATAATTTTATGGGCTATTTTTCTTATAATTGAGGAGTTAGGTAGGGAGATCCTTTCTTTCCCCTTCTCTATTCGCTTGCTATGGAAATTTTGAGTAGGGGATACCCTATGGCTAGTCCCAAAGGTTCTTCATTTCCTTTTCATGTTTTATATGTTGATAATGTATTTGTATTATGCAAAGCAAATAAAAGCACTCTTGATAATCTGATGAAATTCCTTCCTTCACTCCTATGTTATGGTTGAATCTTGCTAAGAGTTATTTGTATATTGCAGAAGATTTTCCTATTCTCAATAGGAGAAATGAAGATTTTGCTATTCTCTATTCCTTTTAATTACATAGGTTTTTCCATATTCTTAGGGGTTCCTAGAACTTAGTACCTTCAGCCGCTTGATTTTAGAATTTGTATCAAGCTCGCTTCTTAGAAAGGTTAAACTCTCTGTATGATGGGTAGAACTCAATTGGTGAATTCAGTCATTGTTGATGCTCTTTCGTATAGTTTTTAGATTTATAAGGGGCCAACCAATCTTCTTAAAAAGGTGGGTTGACAGATCAAGAATTTCATTTTGGATTGGTGATATGAACAAGTAATGCTTGATTATTGTTAAATGGAGGCAATTGTTCACTATAAGCTTGAAGGTGGTCTGCATGTTGTAAATATTCATGTTGAAAACAAAGCTTATTTGCTAAGATTGGCTTGGGACTTCTCTTATAGCTTTATGCCTTGGGCTTTTCTAATGAGATCCATATTCTTGAAATCTAAATATAAGAAGATCACTTTTATATAAATACTTTTGGATTTGGCCCAGAATTAACAACTGATATAATACTATTTTGCACAATACTAATTGGATTGTGGGCAATGGTGATTATATCAACTTTTGGAATGATAAATGGTGTTTTAATGTGGAGAGCTTCAAACATTCTGCTAATCTTTTGCAAGCTTGAGATGGTAATAACTAGTCTTTATCTCATCCTCTGTACAATATTCATGGTTTGAAAAATCTTAAGAATTTGATTGTCATTGAGTTGTCTGACATTCCTAATTGTTCGTTGGATGATTCTGGTTTACTGAGTTAGAATGTTGTTAGGAACTTCTTTCTTAATTCTCATAACTTGTATGAATGAGAAAGGTTAATTTGAGTGAATTTCATTCCTCTTACACAAACTCTGGTTTTCTAAAGCTATCACATTATCCTCTGCGTTCTTTGTGTAGCCATTAGGAGGAGAACACTTTCCGCATCTTTCTTGAAAGTAATATGGCCTTTCAAATTTGGTATTGGCTATAACAAGTTTTTTTTGCTATGCATTTCTACTCTTTTGATGATATTATTCAATTTATGAAAGTTGTAGGTAGTCTTTTGGTGAAAGATATTTGACTTGTTGTTACCTGTTCTCTTTGAATGATATGGACAATGAGAAACCATGCTAAGTTTCAACAAAGTATAAATCTAGATTCGACCATACACATTATTAAAGGTTACATTAAATTATCAGGTAACTATTGTGAAAAATCTATAAATAATGATATGGATGACTTTTCTATTTTAAAGCTCTTTAATATTCAAGCAAGGCCTAGACAAGGAACAAGGACTATCCAAGTCATTTAAAAGATGTCTGATGTGAGTAGATTAGATTTAACAGAATGGAATTGTTAGAGGTTACACGAATCATGCTGCTCGTGGAGGCATTTCTAGAGATAGTCATGATGGTTACATTGGTAGTTTCTCGTCTTGGGGGTTCAAAATTCTTTATATCCAAATCTTATGATTTCATTTTGGCTATTGAGACCTCTTAGACTAGTGTCTATAGGCGTATGTGGTTAGAGTATGATTTTTTCTTTTATTTTCCATATTTTTTCTTCTACTCATAGTTTTGTAAACTCTTAGAGGTAGATGGAGGAAATGCATGAGGAGTTGTGATGCTATGGATTTTAAGATATCTCACATTTATCATGAAGGAAATCATTGTGTAAATAAACTTGTTATTTGGACTTTAAGTGGTTCAATTCTCTTTCTTTCATTACTGGTTTAAAGCTTTTTACATAATAGGTATTAACTTCCTTTATTTGATTTGTATAATTTTTTTAAAGAGAGTCTCTTTTGTATGCTTTTTAGCATGGTTTGGTTTGGTCCCCATGTTTTTGTTTTTTTCTTTTTTAATAGATTATTTCATATGATGACATGTGATTGTTGAACTTTGGAGTGCCAACTTAGTTGTGATGCTAAAGCTCATAGTGATGCTAACCTTATTTATTTTTAATATTCATTTAAGTTAGCGTTGAAAAAAAAATGTTTTCACTTATTAAAAAGTTAAAAATATTTAGCATCAGTTTAGAGTTAAATAAGTTGACATTAGTATCTTAAATTAAAGGAACTCCAAAGTTATTAAAACAAGTTAAAAAATAGTGAGTTTTATAAGTGTCTAACATTAAATGAATGTTGTTAATTAACAGCTAAATCATTTAAAACAATTTATGTTTTTTTTAACTTTTTTTAAAAATTACTTTTGCATTACATTAGGGTTGGTTAACCCAACTCTACTAGTATCGCAATTTGGCTAACACTAATATTTAGAAACTAGTTTTATGTTTTCTTGTAATGGTGTTTATACCCAAGTATTAAAAATCACCATTACATCTTTCCTACACAAGGTGTAATAAAAGCCACAATATTATCAAATGTTTGTACGAGAACAAAAATGCCCCATATGAATTATTTTTCCTTCAACTTACTCCTTTATTTTGCTCCTATCTCAAAAATATGTCCATCTTCATTTCAAAATGTACTACAAGGCATCATCTGTATTTGTTAAAAAATATTTCATTGTCCACTGATTTATGACTTTCTCTCCTAATGGTGTAGGTTGCATTTGTTATTGGTTGTTCAATATAATAAGTATTGTAACTTATTTGGTTAGGCAAAACCATGCAATGCATTTATATTAAAGCGTGACATACATTTTTTCTATTATTCCATGTCCAACAATAAAACTGTATTTACAATAAAACAATATCTTAGTGGATTTGTTTATCTTGAAAAATACAATTTTTTTCTTGCACAAGCATCAAACAACTACAAATCATAAGATTTTCCATTTATCTTTCTTATAAACTTCCTTTCCTAAATTATTTTGATAATAACTACCTATAGCAATATTTGATATGACAATATAAAGATTGACTCACCCATAAATTTCCCACAATTGGGAGAAAAGAAGTAGAGAACAAGTGTTTCTTCCTCCATAAAACAAAATATACATTTGACATAATTTTCTATATGCTAAGCACTCGTCCTTGTGAGATTGTCCCGTATAATTAATCTATTTTTAAAAACATACAAAGTAAAGATAGCATATTTTCTCTACTTAAAAAATTAAATTTATTATAAAACATTTTCATCACAAAACATAGAAATTTTGTCAAAAAATATCAATTTGAGACAAAAACCTATATTATTGCAAAATTTGTGTGACAAAAAAATTAATCCACTGTAAATTGTGATACCAAAATATTGCACAAATGCGTTTTTTTGTCACAAAAAATATTACATACTAAATAAATTTTTTGTCATAAATTACGATGATATGATTAGCCACAAAATTATTTGACCACGTCAAACAAAGGAAAACAATAATCCCTTAGAAAGAATAATAAGTACTTGAAGCGAATGTGATGTGATTATCTCTTAGGATGATGAACATGCGCTTGATCTGAAACCCAAAACTAGAGGTGCTTGGAGCAAAGCATAAGTTAATGAAGCAAGATGTAAGGTTATGTCTTTTAGAGTGACTAATTAAAGTTTCAAACGGTACACAATTTGTTAGTTGTTTGAAGTTTGACTTTTGTCACTCATAAGTGACTTCTACTAAATGATGTCTACTAATATTATCGCTTAAGTGAACTATTTATGTCTCTTTTAAGTGATAATGTTTTTTTGATTGTGTCGTTTATTAAGTTCTCAAGAACAATTTGTTAATTGTTCAAGCTTCACTAGAGAAAATCGTGTCTAAGGTACTAAACAATTCTCATTAAGCATGTAAATGTTAATAACACAGCTCATTTTCAGTCACTAAAATGAATGATTATAATTATGCATACATAATGTATATTGTTGGTTTTGAATGTTATATAGAAAAAAGAAATTAATGGCACAAGTTACATCTTGAATGACTTAATATACAACTATAATTCCAAAAAATGAAAGGATCATCAACATGATAATGGACACGTTGTGTGGATATTCTTTTCAAGTGTCCACTAGTAGACCTAAATCATTTGCATATCTTACACAAACTAACTATGTTGTTCATGTTGGCCAACAACCTAAGGGGAGCAAGTTGCACATCAAGGACAAAAACCTTTAGTTGATTACTCAAGCTCTAAAAACACACTCTAGCTCCGAATTTGACGACAACAAGGCATTAGACAAGACAAATTAATTCAACTATTATTTTTGTTCATAGTATTTTTTTTTACTTTATTTGTTTACATTTTTGTAAATTCTTGTAATGATTTTAAATGAAAATTTCAAAATTAACCACATTGTATGCATATCTTTCTATCTCTCTTTTTAGTTATGTCTTAAAAATATTATTTAATAAATTTAAATATGTACAACATATTCAAATCAATAATAATCAAACATAAATTAAATATTATAAAATTTTTAATAGTACTTTAATTAATATTTTGTATAAAATTGTACTAATATATTTTTAAAATTAATGACTCATTTACAAAAGAAATAACATATACCATGCTTAGAAAAATATACAAATTCATTATAATAATTGAAATTCAGGTTGAGTTTCAATATGTAATTATATTTGTATATTATTATAGATTGATTCTTATTAAATATAAATAAGTAATAAATTAATTAATAATTTTTTTTTATTTCTAATAAAGATTGAAACATGTCCTTTCACTTTTCAAAATGTTATATATTTGATTTGTCTTGGAGATCCACATCGACTAAAGATGAGGCCTTCCAATAGTTTATAAATGGGTTCAAACCTCACTTTTCAAGCCGATTTTGTAAGATTGAGTTGGGCTTAAATTTCACTTTTTGATATGGTATCAACGCCCATCCTAGCACGGTTGTTGGGGGCTACCCGCTATCGGACTATCCTTAAATAATATAGTCTCACACACGAGTTGAGCAGTCTTGCCGTGAGGAGATCCCACATCAACTAGAGATAACGCCTTTCAATAGTTTATAATGTGGGTGCAAATCTTACTTTACAAGTTGGTTTTGTAAGGTTGAGTTAGGCTTAAATTCCACTTTTTATCAGAGCCTATCCTAGCACGGTTGTTGGGCCACCCGCTATTGGACTGCTATCGGACCACCTTTAAACAATATAGTCCCACGTACGAGTTGAGTAGTCTCGGCATGAGGGGGTGTGTTGGAGATCCTACATTGACTAGAGATGAGGTCTTTCAACAGTTTATAATGTGGATGCAAAGCTTACTTTACAAGCTGATTTTATAAGGTCGAGTTAGGCTTAAATTCCACTTCTTGATAGTCTTTTTAGACCATTTTTGATTTAATTAAAAGTAATTTGTCCTTTACTTATCTTAGTGCTCTTATTTTTAAAGGTGTACCTAAAATATGTTATGTCACACGTATTATGAATAAACTCAAGATGAAACTTTAAAGTTGAAAAATTACTTAACATGATGGTAGGGTTCAATTTGTTAATTTTGTTATAAATAGTATAGTTAAATGTTCTTTTTTAGGATTTATCAATGACCTATAAATTAACTAAGCAATTAGAAGGTTGGATTCAAAATTTTATATGGATAGGTGATATTGAAAAAAAAAATGTTAGACTCGATTAGGTGGAACTAGGTTTGTAGTCCTAAAGATGAAGAGGCTCTTGGGTCTTAAATTTGGAGAAAACTAGGCTTATTTAATTGAGCGTGTTTGAGAATTTCTTTTTAGTAAATTTTAGTGGGTTGAAACTATGCATGCAAGATTCATCACATTCAAGAAAGTATTTTGCGGCAGTGTGGAATTCATCTTAGCTCCATGTTCTAGCTTCTTCATAATATTCAAGAAAGTATTAAACATTTATTTTTGAATTGCAAAATTGTTGTTTGTTCTTGGAACTAGTTGTGGAGTGTTTTTAATTGTGCTATTCAACATTAATATTTTGTGAATATATTGTGTTTTTTAGGACGATTGCAACTCACAGGCCGTATACGTCAAGAAAATAGTTGTTCTTAACGTCACATTGGTTATATGGAAGATGAGGAACACTTGCAAGCATGGTAACTAGTTGAACTTTAATTTTCCTCTCGCCATGGTTATTTGAAACTGCGACTTAAAATTAACATTATCAAAGGTGTCATGGCTAATTGTGTTAGTGAGTTGGCTATTCTTAAATATTTTTCCATTCAAGGACATACTAGAAACCCTATCAAGGTGATGCTAATGTTTTGAAAAGTGTCCACCGTTTCCTTTATGAAGTGCAATGTGGATTGTGCTACTTGGAGGAGGACTCTTAGTTTAACTACTTGTAGTGGTGTTTTCAGAAATAGTGTTGAAGAGTATCTTAGAGCTTTCTCTTCGTTTTCGAGGATTAAATTAGCATTGAAAGAGAAGTTGATGGGTGTCATCCTAGCTATTAAGATCACAATTGATAGTGGTTCGACTAATCTTTTTATTAGAATGTGATTCATTTTTAGTTGAAGTTACTTTCAAGAATACTTCCTTTATATCGTGGTCGAGGGAGATGAAATTATTGTATGTCCACATATAAAGCTATTAATTATTTTATTAGTCATGTTTGTAGAGACGGTAACAAATATGTTGATAAATTGATCAATTTTTGGTTGGGCTCTAGGATAAATTTTGTTTGGACGATAGAATGTCTAATTGTATTTCTCATAATTTCTTTAAGAACTGATTTCGACTCCCAAAGTATAGGTTTTCTTAACACAACTTTTGTGTGACCCCAATTGATAGTGATAATATTTTGTATCTTTATGTTTTTTTGTTCTAATGTTTCTTTCTTCTAGAAATACGTGATAGAAGAAACCTTTGATAAAAAAATCATATGTTCTTTCTAGATTTATTTTACTTATTTGGTTATACATAATTGATTAACATATTTTTATTTAAAAAAAATAAAAAGAATGTATAATTTTTTAACTGTTATATAAGTTTAAAAAATATGTTGAAAAAGGTATCAAATTGGATTGGTTATCTTTGATTGTCTATTTTAAAACATTCTTTTCACCATTATTATCTTATTATTATTATTATTATCTTATTATTATTATTATTATTATTATTATTATTATTATTATTATTATTATTATTATTTCTATACTTTTAATTTTTATTCATCCAAACTATAGACTAGTCTGTGGACTAGTTTATTTCAATTAGTTATTATGAGAAGTTGAATATAGTTAATTAAACATAGACACGATGGCAACAATATAATTTTAAGATTTTTGTTATAAATAAATCACAATTTTAAAGATAACAAATAATATTATGTTTCAATTTGTCCAATCAATGTACTTATTATATATAAAAAAAATTCAAATGAAGTATAACAGAGCACTAGAGAGATTTATACAAAGAGTTAAGCAGCTAGCTAAAACTTAGACAAAGATACATAAATCGTTAGTCGAAGATGAGCATGAAGCATTAGACAAAGTTAAAAGAAGTGTTAAACAAAGTCAAGAGAAGTGTTACACAAATTCATACAAAGCGTTAGACAAAGAAAAGTATGAAACATTAAATGAAGTCCATAAAACATTAAACATATTCAAGTTAAACTTTGGATGAAGGTAAATGTGAAGCATTACACAGTGTCAAGCAAAGTGTCAAATAAAGATAAAATAAAAAATAATAATACTAAGATTGGACTGTAAGGACAAGTGGAGTAGACTAGTGCACATATGATTTTTACAAGACGCAATTTGAAATGAGAGATTGTCTATCCTTCACAAAATGTTGATTAACACATCCCAAAGATCATATTGACATGGCGTACCAACCTTCTGAGTTTATTCGCTCATGTTGGCGTTATTAGTATTATGAAGGGATTTTGATGCAATCTTTAGGAGGATGATAGGATATTGATCAACTCAAAAGGAATTTGGAAACTTAAAACCTATGAATGAAGGCCCATCAATGGCTAAAGCATGAAGAACACATGAGTTTAGTTGCGACATTCACAAAACAAGGTAAAAAAATAAAAATAAGTTATGAAATAAAATAGGAAATGGATTGAAGGAGTAAATGAAGAAGTACAAGCCACCTTCAAGAGAATTCTCAATGGATAAGTGCTATGAGAATTCACACTTGAAAAAGCTTTCAAAAGAGAAGAACCAAAGTAAGATAAGAATTCTCTTAAGACTCACTCATAAAGATATATTTGACAAAATCATTTTATATATTTTTCAAAAGTGATTCATAAGACGGGATTAGGCTCATTTATATATGAAATGCCACTACCAAATAATAGGAAAAGGTACCCAACAAGTGTTTAGAAAACATAGAAACCCAAATATAAACATAAGACTACTTAAGTTAATGTTAACTCAATCAATCATGTGTAACACTTAATTAACTCCTAATTAATCCTCACACATGGATAGTTGCTTAAAGTTAAGGAGACACAAATGACAGTTCCTAAAATTAAGGAAAAAATCATGATAACACTTCTAAGAAGCATATGTAGGACATGGAAAGTGTAAAAACCATGTGAAATAGTTACAACTATTCTTACATTTATTAAAATGACATGTGTTGGTTAGAAACTCTTCATATAACTTTTAAACTTTATAGTTTCATCCAAAATGTGTTTATTTGTGTCTCTTGGATTATAAAGTATTTCAAGACAATCAAGAAATATGCTATTATTCAAGAGTTTTACAAATTGAGAACTTCTTCATTTCTTCTTCTAATTCTTTCTTGACACCTCTTGTGATTCTTTCTTAGAATCTTCTTCTTTATTCTTTTCTTTTCCATTCTTCTTTTATTTAACCTAGAAGTTTCTTTTCTTCTTCTTTATTAGATTCCTCTCCGTTCATATTTACATCATATTTTCAAAGAGAAAGTTGTCTTATACCTAACATGTTGAGTGCCATAAATAAAGGTGTTAGTGTAATGGTTGCCATGCTTTAAAAAACACCGGTACAAGGATAAAACAACAAGCAAATAAGCTTAAGTCATTAACTAAGTGTATATAAATACAAGTCGCAGAAAGACTAATGTTCTACACACGATTCTACATGAATTAAATGTGTTGTATGCAAAAAAATATTAAGCTTTTAAGTGCTTAGATATAAGATCTACTAGGTTACTTTAAGATAGATAATTTTCTTTATAAATTCTTTACTTTAAAAAGTTATTCTCTTTTATAACAAATGTTTATAATGATAAATTCTTTGCGATTTTTCTTATAATATTTAAACAAGTTTTGTTATATTATTAGAAATGATATTGTATAGTAAGTGAAAAATAAAAGCATATTCAATCAAAAGTAACATAATATACTTATGTTTTATCTCAAAAAGAAATAAAATGATATCTAAGTATGATTTAATGTATTTGATGATATAATATGATAATTGCGATATAGTGAAATTCTTTATAATTTACAAAATATAGCTGAATTTAACTTATATTCAAGAAATAAAATAATACAAAACAAAAAAAATATTACATTGATGTTTTTATCATTCATTTTCCCAAGCTAATATTTAGTTGTTTTTAAAGTCCTGTAAAACTATTTATAAACATTTTTCAAAATATTAAACAACCATCTTCAAATATATAATAATAAAAATGTTAAAAAAAAAAATATAAACTTTATTAATCCATCTTTCAAAAGTGGCCTTTTATTTCATAGACCATACCTTTTTTCACTTCGAACCAGATAGATTTAGTCGTCAACAATAAATATAATATACATGAAAGAAAACAATTTTCATGAATTCAATCAAACCAATAAACATGCTAACATTCGATAGACAAACAATAATTGCAAATAAAAAAAAATATTATATTATATATTCAGGTAATATTTTTTATATACATTTTTCATCGACTCAAACTTTTGTAACCTATCAGTTTGGAATGTAAATATATAGATAATTTATTACGTCAGTGTTCATACCAGAACTAATCCATAATATCTTGCTAGGTTATTATTTTTTTCTTAAATTATCACTTTTTATATCAACGATAATAAAAATTATAAAAGGAATATTTTAATCTAATATATATAGATGAACTAAATATGCGAGACAAAACATACTCTCCTTTCTAAAATATAAAGCTTAAAAAAGTCATATCTAACTTTATTAAAATAATTGATCACGACTAATATGAATCGCAGATGCACAATGTAACACCCCAAAATAATATGTATAAAACTAAACATTCTACTAATCATCATTAAAATTCATCAACATACAATAATCCTTTAAACTAAAGTATTTAAAAATTTTACTTTCAGAATTCTACTAAAACATAATTACAAATTATCTCCAAATTATTTTTCAAATTTAGCTTATGTCTAAAAGCACCAGTCATTCCAAATGATCCTCCACAGATCCATCTGCAACACCATCTGCTCCCGTGCCAAAAACACGATCATTGCAAACAGATATCAAAACACAAGTACAACAAAACAAAGGGTAAG
>Ga0209489_109836_pt1 | contig 11460 bp, 5 predicted proteins | sample SiratrowhiteBW_FD_187527 | JGI IMG/M metagenome (GOLD analysis project Ga0209489, IMG submission 187527) | Root nodule microbial communities of legume samples collected from California, USA - Siratro white BW (SPAdes) (version 2) | ecosystem: Host-associated > Plants > Roots > Nodule | place: USA...
TATATATATATATATATATATATATATATATATATATATATATAACTATTTTATATAAACATTTAATTAAAATTCATCTTATTTCCATTGCCTAGTAATAATAAAAATAAAGCAATTTTTGTTATTGAATTTTTAAAAGAAAATACTAACAATACATGTAAATTAAATTCAATAATAAATAAAAAATGTGTTTAACAATTTAAAGCCTCTATATATGTTACTGTAACTCGGTAATTATCATTGTTTTATGCTAAAAATGTCTGTACTCTCTGTACATAGAAGTTTTATAAAAAAAAAGGGGAATCTGAGAAGGCTTTATTTCGTTACAATTAAATTATTTTTTGATTACTACTGAAAAGGATTATCTGAAAGGAATAGAGACAGAAAGCTGGAACTTTACTATCTTAATTAGTGTTGCAGTTACATTTTGGCTTGATCCTCCATTCCAATAAGCAGGTGCAATACAACTTTTATAATTTTATTATATCTTAACTATGACTATTAAGATAAACTAATTTTAACTTACCATCATTTTAAATTATATGGTTAATTTTAGCTTCTCTACACTTTGATCTCTCAAACTTTCTGTCTGTTTCTATGCCACAATTGACTGTTGTTTTTGTTAAGAATGTTAGAGAACAAACCAATCACCATGATTAATAGGAATATCTCCATTAATATGAACATGTTAACATGTTCCTCTTGAAGAAATAAATTATTATGATACATTAAGAAAAAACGAAATACAGCTAGCTTGGCTTCTAAATCAATGGATCATTATCAGAAACTCAAAAACTCTTCCTGCATAGCTAAAGTGCACTTGCTGTGATATTCTGCACATCTCTAGCTTCTATTCTCACAAACATCTTCCTCCATATCCTGCACTTCTAAATAGTGCTTGTTTTATATCTTCGGAACTCAGAATTGCCTTCTGCTGCAATTCCTATTGAATAACAAATAGAAAAACAAAAAGATTACTCAATTGCTCAACAAAAAAAGACCATATAAACACAAAAACTATATATAGAAGCAAGGACTTTTAGACAGTGTCAAAACCATTGTGTTCATATCTATTTCAATTTTAGAATGCCCCCAGTATATAATAGAACATGTATTCTCTATTCATTTTAACCCTATCTGATATACCTCTGAACAAGAAGCTTGCACTGTGAAATCATTGAAACAGCTAATAACGCATTGCTGGATCTCAAGGCCTAATGTTTCCAATGTGTTTACTGTAGACACCAACAAGCCTGGTTTCCCTGCACAGCAGATCTCCACCCTTGTATTAGCATTTCTCCTTTCCACATCAAACTGCACCAAATCACAATTAAGATCCTTCAATGATGATCTATTTCACTTTAAAAGAATCTTGGTAGGTTAGTTCTATAATATGATCAAATTAATGTATATAAGTAGTTGGTAATTTTTACTTCCCTAAACTAGTTTTTAAAGTTAGGCTTAGAACAAATTTTGAAAACCCCAAAAACAAAACATACCTTTGGAGAATTTCTAACTAAGATTTCGTTTGGCTGTAAATCCTTGAAAATGCTAGCCGTGTTGGAATCCACTTCTATTTCTTGCTTCAAAGTGTTAATCTTTTCCAAGAGCTCTTTCATATAATCGATAGTGTCTCCAAGTATGGCTGTTCTGTCCATCTGTGAGAAGCATTTTCAACAAGTAAATCAGCACTTATGCTGCATATATGACACTTTTCAACAAAGTAGTAGTTCATATGTAGCTTTACATTTTTACTACGAAAATGACTCATTCTCACTTCATACCTTACTTATCTTTGGGACAATTGATCTTAGCATGGAGAGCCTGTCGTTTAGTCTCTTCCTTCTTCTCCTCTCAGCCATTAGGTTCTTGGAAGGCTGCCCCTGAAGCTTCTTTGCCCTATTCTTTCTTTCCACACACGAATCTGTGTTGAAAACAGGCCTTTCAGGAGAAGGGCTTGGCTCCATTTTGCATATGGCTTGAAGGTCCAAACAATGAAGCTCTTCGCCAAGCAAACCCGGATCTTCTTCTTCCATCACGGACAATGGATAATCTTCATGAGCCACAAATGGAGGGGTGTTATGTGAAGTATCAAGGGTGTTATAAGATGAATCTACCATTTGGGGTGCAGAAAATTCATCAAGCAAAGAACTATAGATTTCATTGAAGGTGTAGTCGAAATTGTAACTCTGAGGAACTTCTTGGAAAGAGAAAGAATTAGAAGGAAAAGCTTGATAGTTTTGATCAAAACAATCAAAACTCCAGGCACTAGAGAAAGGCTGGTTTTCTTGTGAACATGGATTGGTTTCCCATGGTTCTCTTCTTAGAGCCGTAGATTCCTCCAAGAAATCATGATCATAAAGTTCCATCTCTCTATCTCTCTCTCTCTCTCTCTCTCTCTCTCTCTCTCTATTGTTGTGATGGCTAATTGTTTTGGAAATACTGCCTTGAGACAATAGAGTACTAAGTTGAAGCATATTTATAAGAGCACAATGAAAAGCTTCTTGCAAATTGCTTATTTTATATGCATTATAGTGTATATTATATGACATATTCAGTTGCACCTATACCCTAAGGCCCAAATGGAATCTGCTTTTCACATTACATCTCTCTATAGATCTTCACCCTCAAATAGAGGGGGGCATTCTTGTCTTTTTCACCAAAATTTGTACAACCAAATTATATATATTTAATAGGAATTTGTTGGAAAGTTTGACCCTCAGATCTGTCTGAAACCAAAAGGAATGGTAGTTAACATCATAAACCCTCTCAGGTCCTTTGCATGTTAAAACTTCAACCAAAAAACCAACCTCCATCTCTCTCTATTTTCCACCACCTTGAAGAAGATTTCAGAGATGGGTCCTACCCCCCAAATGCTTCCAAACTTTGGCTTAGCTCATAATTCAAATTGGTTGTGATCCTTTTTTGTTCTCTTCTGCTCTACTTTCCTATCCAATGTGTATACTTAATAATAGTTAATGCAAATTGTCCACACTACTAAAATAATGAATCATGCACTATATATCTATCTAACTTTCGTTTTCCATTACAAAGGGGTGAAGTATAGGCATATAGAACCTTCATTCTAATCTCCACCTGGAAATTGTAGACATTTCTGTATCTCTATGACGATATATTATGTACACGTATATACAATAATAGAAGTGTGAATGCAACCACGTACTATTTTTTAAACGAATCTCTTTGGCTTTTGTATTTGTTTTTTAACTACTTTACGAATATGCAAATATCATAAGCAATTTTTTGCTTACCCTTTTTGATTTATCCTGTCTTCTACTCAATACTGACTTGTTCCCTATATGGAAATTGTTTGTATGTAGGGACTCCCTATTCGTCTTTCTTACAATTTTGGTTCTATTGCATGATCTTGATCGACATAATTATAGTTACATGAAGTTCATTATTGTCGTTATTGTCGCTATTCTAATACTAACTTGATGTATGCATGTACGCATTTATAACGCATGGTCCACAAACTTGTTCTACTAGCTTCTATCTCAGTAACCTATAAACCTAACAATTAATCTTCCGCAACACATGCCACATGATTCGCAACTTGCAAGTAGATATTTGAAATTGCAACGTAGATTATGTGTATCTGTCATACAAGAAAGGGTTCTTGTGAATAGGTCTCGTTTGTGGTAATTACACTTATTGTCACGTTATTATGCAGTAGGAAACAGTGTATCCAAATTGGCAAATTGGCATACCTATGAACTCAAATTTTCTTCTACTTATAAAAGTTTAAATTTTCCCACCAAAATTATTTATTTTAAAAATGGTTCATTAATTCTGAGTGACAATGTCATCGTGAGTAATCCAGAAGTCTACCATGGTTAGGATTGAGGGAGAGTGTATTTATTAAGTGTAAGATTGTGAAAGGTAATTATTGAAATCGTGATATAGAATCATTTCAATTTTAATAATTCTGCATTTTTGTCACTTAAATGCACCCCCACTTAAAAACGTTCAATCCCAATGAGTGTATTGAAAAAAAAAAAATTATGCCAGCAAAGTAATTGATCACTTTAAAAAAAAATCACTCTAAGTGTGAGGAATCTAAGAACATGCTATGATATGAAACGAACAAGCTAGTCTACAAAAAGAAAAAGAGACACATTTTCTTATTTAGTAGAATTTAGTTATACGGTGCTATGTTAGCCTTCAAATAGATATCTCAATATATATATATATATATATATATATATATATATATCTGTTTATATTTTTTTGGTTGTATTGGTTATAAGTAATTTTATTTTTTCAATTCATATTGTCCACATGTTGCTTATTTCATCCTAAGATTGAATGAGCAGATAGAAAGTAAATATAAGATGATGGGTGTAAGTACTATATTCATACATTTCTCTAGGTTGGATACTTATTTATATCTTTTATATTGAGCCTGGATTTTGCTGGTGGACAACTTTTCTCAAGCTTAGGAGAGGATAATCTTACTTTATCCGTAAACCTTTTGGTTTAGTAGGTTAAGTACCTTTGTTTTCTTTTGTCATAGGTTGGTTCTTGGACGGGTCATTCAAACATTCGGTGACAAAATATAATTTTCTTTTTACTTTCTAGTATAAATTAGGAGGCTATGGGAAGAGGACAAGAGGTACCTGGTACATCTACACATGCCCCCAACTTAATATCTTGAGGGCTTTATCAGCATTAAATCGAAAGGGTTTTATTTTGAAAATGCTTAATTTTGGTAAGAACATGTCGAGGAAGCAAAGTGGTGTGACATTTTACTGGAAGCATTAAATGATTCTGATAAAAATATTTATTGTCTGTTTTGGATTTAATTTTTGACTTTTAACTCTTCAACAAATAAACTCATTGTCACTTTAGGGTATAACTAGAATTTTGAGGTAAATTTTTTTTCTAATTAGATAAAGAAGAAAAATTTTCAACCATAACTGAGTAAGAAAATCTACCATTTAAGTGCTCAATTGTAAATTTGAGCCATTAAATAGAAGTTTGGGCAATAATGCCCTACGGTATCTAAACATAGTGGCCATAAAAAGTGTAGTCAGAAGCTTCGAATTGATATTTGATTCTAAGGTTAATTTATTTTTATAAGAGTCACATAAGAGCCATTGAAATTATAATTTGACATTCTGCATCAATACTCGGTGACTTTAAACTACAATATTATGCAACTACCTTTAAATATTTAAGTATGTAAATGGGAAGAATTACAGTTTTAGGAATATGAGGTAGAAAAAGTTAGTAAACTTGGACTCTTTTCTTTTGTTAGGCTAGTGTCTCATTAAATCTGTAATGGTTGTATTATCACTATTCTATCTATCTTTTTATAAAATTTCGAAAAGTGTATGCAAAGTATTAACAAAAATTCAAAGAAACTTTCTTTTAAGGATGTGGTTCGGAGGAAAGGAAGATATATTGGACTAAGTGGGAAAGTCTTTGCAAAATAAAGGAAGGTGACCTAGGAATTAAAGACAGAAAATTTCAACATACTCTATTAACCAAATGAAAGTTGAGACTTGGTAAGAAGAGTCAGAAATTATAAAAAGGAGGTTATAGATTCTAAGTATGGTCATAGAGGAATTTAAGCAAAGATATATTAGCTAAGAATCAGTTTCAATGGTAAAGAAACTTACACATATATAATTTATGGTGAAGGTAGCTTGGGATATTGATTTGATGACAGGCTAAGGTGGTCATTAGGAGATGGGATAATAAGAAAGTTTTGGAAAGATAGATGGGTGGGTGACGAATCTCCATGTAATAGGTTTTCTAATTGTATATTATCTCAAATTATATGGATAAAATAAAAAGGAAAATAAAGGCATGCAATGTTAATGTATGAGAGTGGACTTTAACTTTGGAGGAGGAATACATTTATTTGGAAAAACACTCAGGAATAATATATTATGGCAAAAATAGAGGAATAATTCATAAAAACACATATGAACGAAACTTGGGTATGGAAAGAGGACGAGGAAGGATGTTAAAAATTTATTACTCAATACTCACAAAAAATATTTTTTTCACAATTTAATTGGATTCAAACACCCAATCCATTCAATAAAAGAAATGTAATATTTTATCTAGAATTCCAAAACTTCTGATATAAAGTATCCTCCTCCTCTCTAATTACATTTTTTTACCTTGTTATATGCAAACCTCATTGAGTGCAATCATTTTTATAATGTTATAGTCATCTAATTTTAAGAAGTAGACTTTAAGTTTAACACAATCTTACAAATTTTCAATAGACCCTTTCTCATGTTGAAGCCCCCTTACTCATGCGTAGAATTAGATATTTATGGATGATTTGATAGTGGTCGAATAGCTAATGATACGATAGATCCATCTAACGTGACTAGACATGACTAGGATAAGTTTTGATATTATTTTAAAAAGTAAATCTTATAAGTCTAAATTCATCTTACAAAATCAATTTTTAATATAAGATTTGTATCTACTCATATATTATATATTATGACCTCATTTTCTAAAGTGATACAACTTCTTTTATTTATATGATTAACTTCTTTTATTTACATGATTAATGATTGCTTCTTCCATGATTTTCACATGATTTTTCGTTCTATGATTTTACGGTAATTACGATTTTTCGTTCGATGATTCTACAATAAGTGTGCTTTGTGTGTTGACCGTGACTTCAAGACGACTTTATCACAATACTTGGACATGTCTCCAAGCTTTATGGATTGCATAGATATATGTACGGGAAACCATACTAATGCAAAAACATTGTTTTACATCAAAATTCAAGTAACCATCACAGAAAATCATGCCGTGATAATAAATAAAAGTTTACATGTTAAATAGATGGTTATAGTCTAATCAATATAATAGACACGTATTATAGATGTGGTATTAATATAGAATATAGACATTAGACTAGGCAGTGATGTATATTAGCAGTTGTTGGATTATTTGAGGATAAAATACATTCTTTATTTTACTTATTGCTATATTAGGAGGTTCTGGCGATGACTGGATTCCGATATATCTTTTTAATACGATTGGTCTTGTACATCAAAGTTTAAAAATAAATTTTGTCACTGTAACTTTGAGATTTTGACGAGTGTATTCTTTTCTTGCAAGCATCATACTGCAGTGTAGTGACAATGAGCTACAATTTTATATTAGTTTGCGATTTCTTTACTATCTCTTACTCATGGCTTGCACCATTATTGATCAATGCTCCATGTTAGGGGTAGCTTTGAATATTTTACGGTAGAAAACTGTACCTTGCAATCATAACTTGTTTAACGATTTTATTTTAAAGCACAAATTTTAAGCACTAATAAAGACCATTATTTTTCACCTTAGAGGATTGGATGAAACACCTTACGATCAAATATAGTAGTAGATATGTAGCCTTTTAATTAATATAAGGGCTACCATTGCGTCGTCTAGTAGGAAAATTCACCATTAATTTTAACAATCTATTCCTTAAAACCCCATAAATGAATAGCATAACTTTACTTTTCGAGTGCACTAAAAACATATACAATGTTCACATTAGTGACTTAAAAGTCAAATAACAATTGTTCAACAATTTTTTTCTATTATGATAGAGTTATTGAGATTAAATTATACTTAAATAAACGTTGTTTAACTATTTCTACAAATAAAATAAATAAATTTTCAGTCACAAAATTAAATATAATTTAAGCTAAACAATCATTTCAACAACTTTGACATTAGAGAAAATTTGGATGCATAATTTTCAAATTTATGAATCATTAGTGTTCAAATTTAATATAAATATTTTTTCTGGTAAGGTTTTTTTTTCATATAAATAAACTATTCAAACATGCATAATAAATACTCTAATTAAATTAATTAATCCGTCTTGACTCGGTCTAAGAAATTACTTGAACAAAAAATTTTCATTTCTCAAGCATGTCATCACTTAAAACTCAAGCATTTAAATATTTTAAATTTGTTACCGCATCCATTTGTTTTGATGTGAATACTTAGTCCAAAAATATGTTAATATAAAATAACCATGTACTGTTTTAAAAATAAAATAAAATATATATAGTTAATTTATATTTGCTTATATGATAAAAAAATTTATGTTTAAAAAACCGACTAATTTTATGGGTAACTTTTACAAAGAAAAATATTTTGATCAGATTTTAGATATTTTTAGTTTCTAATTATTTAGAAATCCAATTAGTATACGCGTTGAAATTTTTGAAAGCTGCCATTTTCTTTTAAAAAGTTTTATTAATAAAAAAAAAAAACTGTGACAAAAGCTTCAATATCTAGAAGCAGCACCTAAATGGGTTAATTACACATTATGTTTACCGTCAAAATTAAGGTGGACAATTAATTTTCATGAGTCAAAAATTAAAAATGACACAAGTTTTCTTGTCGTGTGTGCGCAAAATCCATGGAAGTTTGGCTTTGCAAGTTAAAATCCTATATGTTATTATTATTATTATTATTATTATTATTATTATTATTATTATTATATATATATATATATATATATATATATATATATATATATAATTAGTTAGTTAGTTAGTTAGACTCTTGTATACATATATATAATTTTTTCACTTTCTAAAAGTGTGTAAAACAAGAACTTGATCGTATCTTTAAGAAAATTTGTGAACTTTTGCTAAGTAGATGACAAATATTTTTTTAGGAAAGTGAAATTGATTACATGCTTTGAAGTCATCAAAATCCTTTTAGTTTAACATTATAAGCTTTTTCAGAAAATATGACTTCAAAACTTATAATTTGTCTTTGTGACAGGATCAAATTGTTAGGAGGAATGAAATATTTTGTTAAGTAGATGACAAATATTTTTTTTGGAAAACTGGCATTGATTACATGCTTTGAAGTCATCAAATTATCATCAATTCTGATTATTTTTTGTTTGATAACAATATCAGGTTGTAATATTTTTTTTTTATTTTCTTTCTTTAGCTATACCTAGACTGGGTACATTATTTGTATATATTCAGTTCTTTGTCTTTTCTTTATAAAAAAAATAGAAAAATATAATATTTTCATTCTCATATCTTTTGTTATTTTCTTTATTTTCATAGTAAAGATTTACGACACAGGCACCACGGTATAATAAAATAATAATAATTTTTAATAAAATTATAAATAATAACAATATATTAATAAAAAATAAAAATATTAATAATAATTTTATAAAATAATAATCAAATAAGATAATTATTAATAATATTAATGTTAAAAATGAAAATAATAATAAAATTATAAATAGTAATTATAATGATAAAAATCATAAATAATAATTATAATAATAAAAATAATAAAATTTTAAAATGATAATTAAATTAAAATTATAGTAATAGTCAAAATAAATTTATAAAATAATAATATCATTAACAATAATAATTTAATTTTTTATTTTAATTTTGATTTTAAAATAATTGATACTTTTATAATTTCATCAATTAAAATGAAAATAAATTTATTAATCACACAAAATAAATTAATTATATTTAATATTAAAGTAGTTTTAACTATAATTTCATTTGTGAAAAAAATTATTTTATCAATCATATTTATCAAATCATTCACAAATTTTTATAAACTTTCTCTTCATTTTTTACTATCTTTCTCTTAATCTAAACAACTCAATTTTTTCACACTTTCATCTCAAATCAACTTAAATAATTCAATCAAAAGTGGAGACTCATGTATGATACATTTCCACACAAACTCAATAAGAAGTGTTCGTTGGTTTATTTTATTCATAAATTTAGAAAAAATAATAATTGTATTGCTTTTATAATATTTAGTATTCTAATAATAATAATAATAATCCATACATGTAAAATGTTCTTCTTTTTACCACTGAATCAATAATAGAACATTTTGTAGTATAATTTTCATCAATATTCATTTTATCTTAAAAAATGAATTTGATAATTTCTAAAAATTTAAAATGATCAAGTTTATTCACAAACATTGTAACACCCCACAAAATTAAAGCTTCTATTATGACAGCTAAAGTATTATCATCATGTGTATCTAACAGTATTCCATAGTTAACATACATCAAAATTACATAATAAAGTTAAACTGAAATTTCAAAGCATATTTACAATATCATATACAAGTTTTTTTTTTCAAAATAATGCACTGTTCCTAACAGCATCCTTCAACCTAGATGATCTCCCAAAGATCCATCTGCAACACTATCTACTCCCGTGTCAAGACACGATCATCACAGATAGAAAATCAAACACAATACAACCAAAGAAAAGGGTAAGCTAACCAAATTTTAGCAAATCAAAAACATTCAATTTCATATATCATCACAATAAAAGAATCTAACACACTACAAACATGACTCTACTTCCGGAAGACTCGTGCATTGAATAGACCCCGAGATATGCACCTGTCGTACATCTCCAAACTGTGAATCCACACAGCCCCCACACAAATGAATCATCAATCATGTATGACAGGGTTAGTCCCCCTCAGACTTTTCTGACCAGCTATATTTCAAGCTGCAGTCACCCAGTTCAGACCTCCTTCGACTCTCACCACCTAGTAATGATCATCTATTTGATTTCTATTACTAGTAGAGTCAGGATATCAATCGTTATTGATCATATCCCTAGACAATGCACTTCCTAATTAACCAAAACACGGGTATTTTCTTTCCTGAAAACACTATGCCTAGACTTTGACAAACTTTATCAACACTCTTAACAATATCATATTACAATATAGATCTCTACTCATGCATTCATTCACTTATAAATCTCAATCTCCACTTCAATCTCAACATTTAAAGATATCACCAAACTATTAATATAATTAAACTTAAATTATCAATTAATTGGTTTTACTAAATACATACATTGCATTCCAAAAGAGCTAAACATTCAAAAACAAAAAGTCCAAAAAAAATTTTTTTTTTTTTTTTAGCTTGGGCGAGACCAATTTCGCCCGGGCGAAAATACCCCTCGCCTAAGCGAAAAATTTATCGCTTGGGCGAAAGTAGTCCAGAGAGCAAGGTCTATTTTCGCCTGAGCGAAAATACTCTCGCCTGGGCGAGAATACCTCCTCGCTTGGGCGAAAGATTTCTCGCCTAGGCAAAAGCACTCCAGAGAGCACACTTGCTCCAGGGGCTTCCTCACCTGGGTGAGTGTACCCTCGCTTGAGCGAACTACTTTCTCGCCTGGGCGAGTAATTTCCCGCCTGGGCGAAAACAGTCCAGAGAGCATACTTGCTACTCGAAACTATTATTGCCTGGGCGAGATGATGTCGCCTGGGCGAATTATGCAGAAAAATCAACAGAATTCATATATCAGAGTTACCATGCATGCCTCAGATGACTAAATTGGGTGAAAATCAAGCCACATACACAATGAATGATCTACCCTAGCACAAATTATCTATTCAACAGATCAACATATCATCAATTTTCAC
>Ga0209489_109837_pt1 | contig 11460 bp, 6 predicted proteins | sample SiratrowhiteBW_FD_187527 | JGI IMG/M metagenome (GOLD analysis project Ga0209489, IMG submission 187527) | Root nodule microbial communities of legume samples collected from California, USA - Siratro white BW (SPAdes) (version 2) | ecosystem: Host-associated > Plants > Roots > Nodule | place: USA...
TTTTTTTTATATATATATATATATATATATATATATATATATGTATTCAATTAGTCCACAAAAATATATTTAATAAATAAATATAATTTTTTATTTGATATGGTTTTAAGATAGATGGATATCTAACCATGCAATCAATAATTAAATATAAAATGAAATAAAATTTAAAATTACATTTAAAAGTCAAAAATAAATTTTGTAAAACAAGTTTAAAAATATATTTAAAAACTTTAAAAAATTATAAAAACTTTGGTTGAATTTATTTTGATCTATTAAGTTTTAATGTAATGAATCATTAAAATTTTAAAAGTAATTAATGAATCTTAGACTATCAAGCAATAAATTCCATGTAATCTACCTTTTATATTTTAATAATAGATAAACTTATTTACAAATAGATAATAGAGAAATAGAGAAATAAAATATTTTGTCATCCTTATTTGCGTTGAAGTAAAAAATTCCTTTTACTAACTAACTGTCACTAGAATAGTTAAATCAAAAGTGTTTTTGGTAGTACAAGTGACCAAATTTTAGGCAGAACCTATAATTTGAACGTGTGGCGGTGGAACTACGGCGGTGGAACTCGTAGTTCATGTGCCTCAAACAAACTTTTTATCTACTTTGAAAGGTGGGTCGTAAAAGTGTACTAGCTTATGATAGAAATTAACTAAACTCACTCCAACAAATACTAATATTTTTTTTAATCCAATCCAACTTTCATCCATTCACTGACAAATTGAATTCATTTTGATATCTTTACATAAAAATACATAATATATTTTAGAAAACAAAATATAATAAGTTAATTATTAATTAAAATTAATTATTAATACACTTTAATAACTTTATAATCTATATATAACTACTATAATCCTAACTATTAATCTCTAATTTATAATTATATTTATCATTTTAGAGGAGCAAAGTTATTTTATATTTTGCTTAAAATTTATAAATGAAGTTAATCTCACTTATCAAAATGAAATTATATATTATTTCAAAATAAAATGTTTTAGTTCGTAAGATATTTGTTTTTATGCCTATGTCACGAGTACACAATTTTATCATTTTCTCCATTTTTAAATCATAACCTTTGTAACTTTTTTTTTATTTGTGTTTCATAATGATATTTTTTTCAATGTTTAAGTTATTTTCCTACAATACTCTAGGTATTATTTAGAGGATAAATTAATGTGGTTTTACTTCCGTTAAAAACATATACAATTAGAGTAAAATTGAATATATATTTTCGTTTAGACATTTAGTATTTTATAATATTAAAAGACTATTGTTTCGAAATTCAAAAAATACCATTGTCATAGTTTATTTCTGTCAAACATGACAATTTTAGTGGGATAATTTCCTCTACCCGCCTTCTACAAGATATAACTACTTGCACATACTTAAACACTTTTAAATAAAAAAACAAAATAGCTAATATATATATATTTTTAATAATTTTACTAGTTTAGCCAAGGGAAGATTGTTCCGCGGGCCATCTCAAAGACCGAATGTCGCGTTATGTTACGTCCTATAATATTTTTGTTAGAAAAGGAGACTTTTTTTAATGACATATTATATGTCGAGCAATGATACTCGTGAAAAAATTATCAAAAAGGTCACTAATACATTTCTTTATATTTTAATTTTTTTATTATTGAATGAAATTGCGCGTTTATTTTTTTCCGTAAACAAACGTGAAGTTTTATATAATAATAAATGTTATAAGCAAGAGTATAAAAAACAATTTGTACGTGTTTCTTTGATTTTTTTTATTAATAAATGTTCACTAGTAGGAAAGCACATTTGATAGTTTCGTGATGGTGCTATCGTTTAATTCAAAAATAATCAAATCTAACTGATATTTCTAAACATATATAGTTTTATGAACAAACATTTTTGAAATTACGTTTTATTTTGAAATTTTTATGACGGATGTAGTAGCACCATTTTTAATATTTCGTTACTAAATTTCTTACTGAACATCGGAATCTGATTCACAACGAAATTTTGGAGGAGACATTTTTTCACCATATATTTTTAATCATTTTTTCCCTATATATATTTTGTCATATGTTGTTACTAAATTTACTCTTGTACAGCGATATATAAGGTCAGTGAAACTGAACTTGAAATTTTAGCCTCCTATACCAGTGTCTTACAAATATGATTGACATGAATTATTTTACTAAACAAATTAGCTGAGAAGAAATGTAATTAAAAGATATTTTTGGATAAAAACGAATTGTATTATATAACCGTATAATGACGCTTATAGTAATGTAAACATGACTAAGAGCAGGTTGTGGTGTATGATTGGAGTGAAAACGGGTGGTCATGATTTCATCAGTTTCTCGTGATACCTTTTACTCCTTCACCTTCTTCAATTTTCAATTTTCAATTTTCACCATACAATATGTTTAACATATATAATAATCCCCATAAATTCTTTCATCCACAACTTCTGCCCTGTTACTCACGCCTCCACTTTGTAAACAATAATGCTACTCAACTTGTTCAAATTATTTTACAGGATCCATTTTAATATGAAGCTTATAGCTACAGTCTCTGTTTGAATTTGTGCACTGAAAACTCAGTACACAAATTAATCCTACTGTCAGAACATATAGTTCCCAGGAGACTCCGTTCAACCTTAATGGGTGGAAAATTCACTCCGGCGGGGTACTCAAAATCACTAATTATACCTGCCACGCTTTTGACTTTTAATTGGGATTTCAATATTATTTTGTATACAGTTAATAATAAAATAATAAAGATTGATGATCTTGACAGAAAATTTTCTCATCTCTCCCTATAAATGCTTTTTCCCAGTTACCAGTTTCTTCGCCTCAACATGACTTCTTTACAGTCACTCGTGGTGCTCCTTCTTGGGGTGGTGTTTGTCACTACCCCAGTGGTGGCTAACTTCAACATACCCATTTATGAACCTCCCCCAATAGAGATACCACCCATCTATGAACCTCCTCCAACTGAAAAACCACCGCCATTTTATAAACCCCCATTCTTCCATCCACCACTGTTCCACCCTCCATATCAGCAGCCACCACCACTGTTTCAACCCCCTCAAGAGAAACCACCACCAGAGTACCAGCCTCCTCATCAAAATCCACCACCAGAGTATCAACCACCTCATCAGAAACCTCCACCGGTGTACGAACCCCCTCATGAAAAGCCACCACCAGTGTTCAAACCTCCTCATCACAAACCACCACACGAGAAGCCGCCACCACAATATCAACCTCCCTACGAGAAGCCACCACCAGTGTATCAACCTCCTCACGAGAAGCCACCGCCGGTGTATCAACCTCCTCTCGTGAAGCCACCACCAGTGTACCAACCTCCTCACGTGAAGCCACCACCTGTGTATCAACCTCCTTACGGGAAGCCACCACCAGTGTGTCAACCTCCTCTCGTGAAGCCACCACCTGTGTATCAACCGCCTTACAAGAAGCCTCCACCAGTGTATCAACCTCCTCACGTGAAACCGCCACCAGTGTATCAACCTCCTCACGTGAAGCCACCACCAGTGTATGTACCTCCTATCGTGAAGCCACCACCGGTGTACGTACCTCCTATCGTGAAGCCACCACCGGTGTATGTACCTCCTATCGTGAAGCCACCACCGGTGTATCAACCTCCTCATGAGAAGCCACCACCGGTTTACGAACCTCCTCATGAGAAGCCACCACCAGTGTACCAACCCCCTTATGAGAAACCACCACCAGTGTACCAACCCCCATATGAAAAACCACCACCGGTGTTTCAACCTCCATATGAGAAGCCGCCACCACTATTTCCACCCCCTTATGAGAAACCGCCACCAGTGTTCGAACCTCCTTACAAGCCACCGGGTTGCAGTCCCCCACCCTATGGCCACTTTCCACCATCCAAGAAAAACTAATTACAAGTGGCGGCTGTGACGTGTTTTAGAGGGGTCGTTTGATGAAGTTTTGTTTTGTTTTGTTAGGGAAGCAGTTTTAAGGCTACAAGGTTCAATCTGCTCCTTCTGCATGCAACTGTTCTTAAAAATAAAGGCTGTATGCCTCTGCACAATAACTTCAATTTCCCTTTCAATAACGATATTGTAATGTCTATTATTTTAGTGGGTTCATCTATGTCAGCAATTAGTTTTTCTTTGGGCTATTAAATCTTCTGTCTTGGTTGAAAGAAGATTAAACATAGTTCTATGTATGAACCTCATATTCACCTAGGTTAATGCCAATGCAATGTGTGATGTTGTTTGGTATGTAGGTTGAAGAACTCACATGAAGATACTCTTTACTTTTTTCGTTTTCTTTCAATTTCATTTTATTGAAAAACTACTTATATGTACGTGGTTCTTAGATTTAGTTCAGATAAAGAAAGAAAATTGGTCCTCTATGTACGTATTTGTTAATAATAAATACTATTGTGTATCACCTTTCACTATATAATTAATATAAAATATTTATAAATTTTACTAATAGCTGATGTTTATTAAAGAAATTGATAAACTAAATTTTCATGAAATTTTTCTTTTAAAATAATATGTTTTTATTTTCAATGCAGAAAATAAAAATTTTCCTTTTATGCAGGGAAGTCAGGTTTTACCATCATATACGAAAATAAGTTGCTTGTGTATCATATTTACTCATATACACAAACACCTCATTTTCTACACTACACCCATTCAATACTAATAAAATCACATTTTTATTTTAAATTATAAAATAACTTGAAATGAACCAATAAAAAAGTAAAAATATAATTTTTTTAGGTATAGAAGGATGTAGGAAAATTGAAAAGCCTTACATTTAAAATTTTTCAACTCAAATGGGTGAGAGACAAATAAGTACTCTATTTATTATTTTACATAATTATTTATAATAGTTAGTTTTGGTTTTTTTTATAAAAAATGAGAACTTACCTAGTTTTTTTTTTTTAATTATAATATAATTTTAAGTGAGTTATCGATTACATTTTCTTATTTTAATATATATTTTTTGTTTCTATTATATTTTTTAGCAAAGAAAGATAGCATATATAAACTTTTTTTTGTCTCTATTATCATAAATAATTTTTCTTTAATATCTTAATTAAATCAAGAATATAATTAAAAAGGTATACTATTTTAAAAATTAAAAATATAACAAAAAAAAACATAAGCTGAACAAAAAGTATAAAACTCCACAAAATAAACTTGTATAAACATAGTGAAAATATTACAAATACACATATCTTATATCTTATATCTTATAGTAAATCCATTTTTAATATGCTTCAAAATATACAATTATACTAATTTAAAATTTAACACGTATTTACATCACATTATGTATAAGTTTTTTAAAAGAACCCTATAACTACTAAGGTTGCTTATGTATAACATTCTTCACAAGTTCATCTGTAATATCATCTGCTATCATGTAATCGATCATCATATATAGAGAACAAATATACAATCATAAACAATAAAGGGTAAGCTAAGTTAATAGTTTTAAAACAATCTTAAATAATCCAAATTAATCACATATCCCAAATAACACATAAACATATTAAATCATCTTTCATGCTCAATTTATTAACAAAATCTAATATATGACCATGACACACATAAACAAACTTATTACTTCTGGAAGACTAGTACATTGAATAGATCTCGAAGCTAAATTTAATACTTTTATACATATTAATTTTAAATGTTGGTAGAAACCTAGGTTAGAAGATTTGACTGTGAAATTGATGTATTCATTAGTGCTCAAAGATTTTAATTGCAAGTCTAATTTGGTTTTTCACTGTAATTTGATTGAGTTTGAGTGTTATGATGATAACAAGTTGTAGAAATTAATGAATTGGATCTTATACCTATAGAATATGATGTGAATGAAACTTGTTTTTTCTGTTATTGTGTAAATTATGCCTAAATTGAGATTGGATAGATGATGAGTTGATGTTGTGTGGTATTAGTATAGCATGATTGGATAAAGATGTGAATTGGTTGTAAATTTTAATAAAAGATGAGTGAATATGAACATATTATAGGTATGTATAAGTATATATTACTTGGATAGATAATGAAGCTTGGAATTGATAAGTATGAAGCTATTTGAGCACCATAATTTAAAAAAAAAATGTTATAAAGCACATGTTAAATTTAGATGATTTGAAGTACTAATTGGGTTTAGAACAAGGATTTGTTAACTTGGATGATAATGTTTTGTACAGTAGTTAAATCTTTTGTAAAACTATTTTCTACATATTTCGCCCAAGTGAAAAAATTCTCGCTCGAGTCAATCAAATGATACTTTGGACCTGCTCTTAGGTTAATTTTCGCTCAAGCAAGAAGATTTTCGCTCAAGCTACAAAAAATCTCTGTTTTGATTGTTTGATTCTTTTGTAATGTAATTTGTAGATTTGATAGAAAAGATTGATTCATGATTGAGATTGAATAGTATTGATAATTATATAATTCTTAGAGATATTTGAGATTAAGATTGAAGAGTGTATGAATGAAGTTGAGTGGTAATCTAGACATAATATCTTTAGGAAAGGAGATACCCGTATCTAGATAGTTAGATGTGCATTGCCTAAGGATTTGAGCCATGGAGGTATCCTGACTTTACTGATGGGTTGTAATCATATATGAAAACCATCAGGTGGTGAGAGTCAAAAGATGTTCATATGGGTGTCTGGTTTGAATATAAACCGACAGAAAAGACTATATAGATTAACCCTGTCATATAAAGTATGATCAAAGATTAATGGAGCCTTTGTGATGTGACTGTGCAGACTAACATTGGAAAATAGTATGGCAGATGCATGCCTTTTAGTTTGATTCAATGCACGATATTCAGAAATTAAAGTCGAATGTCCATTTATGTGTGTCTGTAGACTCTTAAAATTGATGATTTTTAATGTAATGTCTTTGTTGAGATATGATGTACAATTCTCATAAACATTTCATTCTAAATCTAGTAGCTTACCCTTTTATGTTATGTATTGTTTGAAATTCTGTGAATTGTGTATTACATATGAACAAATGATTTGACATTCTTCACCGAATATAACAAATGAAAATTTGTAGTTGTAACATGTAGATGATTTTTTTAATACTCATATATATATATATATATATATAAAATCTCTATAAAAAAGTTATGATATTTTATATTTATATATTAAGTAAAACTCAGCATACGTATATATAGATATATCTTTTTAAGACTGTGGTTATAAGATGCTAAAAAACAATGAAGAAAAGAAAGTTAATCTTCATTCAAATTTATTGAAATGAATACATTTAAAAAAAAATAGATAAATGGCTACGTCAAAAAGTTGTATTTTAAAATACGACTTTTAATTTTTTTTTCTACAAAAATCACGTTTTATTAGAATGACCTCACTATTTTTATTCATTTTATTTTTATTGAGGCATACATCTAAAGTACGACTTCTCTTTTATTTTAATGTTTTAGTTTTTATGTTTTTTAAACTTTAATCTAAAAATACTTTGTATTTTAAAATGATTTTTTGAATAATTTGATTAATTAATTTTAAAATTTTTTAATCCTCTATATAAATATTTTTTATTTTGAGATATTATTTAATTTGATTAATATTAAAAGTAAAATTTCTGTTTCTTTACATTTTAAAGTTTATTTTCCTTTTTTAGTTTTTTATATAAGTATTTTTACACTAGTAGAAAAATGACATTTATCGTCGGGTTCCGAATCGACGTTGACCCAGGAGACGTTGAAAATGATGCCGAATAAACAACCGACGTGGTGAAAATCATCACCACGTCGGTTAAGACCAGGAAACCGACGTGGTGCTTCACTCTATGACGTCGGTTGGAAGCCCCACAACCGACGTAATAGGGTTGTTTTAAAAAAAAAAATTCAGAAAAAAAAATTCAGAATTTTCCAGAATCGCTTTGATAAATCTCCAATACATACAAACAACAACCACAACAATTTCCAGAACTTTTTGACAAGTATAAATAGATGAAATAGTAGGTTAAAATCTAAAAAAAGTGAAAAAAGTATAAAAAAATGGGGTAAAAGATGGAATTTTGGAAAAAAAAATTATTCCAGAATCCCCTTTGGAGATGGCCTAGGAGCTTCGTTACGCAATTTCGAGAAACTTTCAATTTTGAAGCGTCTCAATCTGAGTTTTCTATCAAAAGTTATGGTCATTTGAAGTTTTTTCGTCCAAAAATTTTTGAAACCCTAATACAAACATCCAGAAAGCATTCCAAGCATACAAAGATAAGAAAATATACCTCTTGTAGATAGTGAGAACAAAACCAGTGAACGGAAATAAACCCAAACGAAATCTATCAAAACCAAAAAATGCAAAAATGGAGTGAATGAAACCACAAAAGACAACGAGAGATGGGGGGAGAACAACACGTGAGGGAGAACACCACGTACCAGTGAGAACATGAGCAAGAAAGCGAGACAAAATGCAAGACAAAATGCAAGAGAGAATGCATGAGAGAGAAAAAGGCAATGTGAGCGAGAGAGAACTATGAAGCAATAGCGTGCACAAGACTGAAAATGAGGGAGGGAGGCAAAGTGTAAAAGTAAAAAGCAGTGAAGCTGGAAGCATCAAGTTGATTTTGGGCTTCTAACCGACGTGGTGCATGGCCTGAAATCCCCAATTTTAATTACGATGGCCCACCACGTCGGTTAGAAGCCCAAAATCGACGTGGTGCAAACCCTAATTTCACCTAGTTTTTTCCTCAATTTAATCAGCGTGACTATGACGTCGGTAAGAGTCCCAAAACCGACGTCATGGTTGGACACACCATGTCGGTTTGTAGCTCCTAACCGGCGTGGTGCTCACCCGCCATTTGAAAATTTTTAAATTTTGAATTTTTATTTTGTACTGTATATCTATGACGGTTGTTTTGTTTAATCGATGTTATGTACACATCACAACGTCAGTTTTGGTCTAACCGTCTAACCGACGTTATGAATGTTGATTTATTTACAAAAATGCTACCCCATTTTTGACAACGTCGATTTTTGGTTTAATCGACATTATATTGACGACGTAAAAGCCTTTTTCTTTCTACTAGTGTTAAAAAAATTTAATAATTTGGTTTTGTTAAATTTATACTTATTATATATATATGAACATTTCGAAAAAAATGATAATATTTTAATATTTAAACTTAAATTTATTATTTAAATAATTAAAAAATTAAAATGAAAAATCATGTTTATCTGAAATAAAAAAATAAAATTCATTGTAAAACTTGAAAAAAATGAAATCGCATATTGCAACTATTATTTCATTCAAAATAAAAAAATTAATAAAACTTTTCTATTTAAATACTGAAATTGTATTTTGAAACTTAAATTCATATTTTAAAAATTCGACTTATCTATTTTGAAGTGTCGGGAAGTGTCCCTAACACAGTGAATTTTCAAGGTGAGGAGATGGATGGGGGAAGAACCCTTCCATCAGGTTTTTTAATAGAGGACGACACTTAGGATGAACTTGTTCCTGTGTCGGCAAACTTTTTAGTGGTGAGAGGAGCGAAGTCATCTAATGACAGGCCCTGTGCTCGGGATTTTTCAGACATTTCCCTACAAAAATTCTCTTGTTAAAAAATTGGGAATAGAATTATTAGTCCCTTTTATAAACTCAATTTTAAAGTCAAAACAAGATAGAATACTTTGCCATCTGGCGAAAATCTGTTTTGAAACAATATTTTTAACATCTTTTTCTAAAATTTCTTTTGCAGATTTGCAATCAATTCTTAATAAAAAAGGTTTATTTATTAAATCAGTTTGAAATTTTGTAATGCATAAAACAATGGACAAAATTTCTTTTTTAACAGTACTATATTTCTGTTCTGTTTCGTTCCATGCTCCAGAATGATATTTTATTATTTGTTCGGGATTATTGTTTAATCTTTGTTTTAAAATTCCGCCGAACCCTAATTCTGAGGCATCGGTTTCAACTATTAAATCTGCTTCGGGATGCTGGATGCCTAGGCAGGGTAAGTTATTGACCAAAGACTTTATCTTTTTAACTGCTTGGGTATGACTATTATCCCATGATTTTGGGTTTTTTCTTAGTCTTTTAAAAAGAGGTTTAGCCACTATCCTTATTTCTGGGATAAACTCTGATACATAGTTCAGACAACCTAAGAATCTTTGGAGTTGAGTTTTGTTGGTTATTTCATCGGGAAACCTTTTGGCGAACTCTATGCTACGTGCGATTGGAGTTATTTTTCCCTGCCATATTTCATGACCTAAAAATCTAATCTTAGTTACTCCTATTGTCATTTTTTTACTTGAAACTACTAGCCCATTTCTTTTTATCAGATTTTTAAATATTCTTAAGTGTTTTAAGTGTTGTTCAAAAGAATCAGAATATATTAATACATCATCTAGATAAACAATGGCAAATTCCGAGTATGGTATTAATATATTATTCATTATATTTTGGAATTCAGATGGGGCGTTTTTTAGACCCATAGGCATAACATTCCATTCATAGTGCCCAAAGGGTACTACAAAAGCTGTTTTATATTTATCTTCCTCTTTTACCTTAATTTGGTAATATCCAGATTTCATATCGAATTTTGAAAATATTACTGCTTTATAAAGATTCTTTATTAATTCTTGTTTATTCGGTAGGGGATATCTTATCCATTTTAGAATATTATTAAGTGGTTTATAGTTTATTACCATTCGAGGTTCTCCTCTTTCTTTTTCGTTGGCATTATTAACATAAAATGCCGCATAACTCCATGGGGATTTACTTGGTCGTATTAATTTTTTATCTAAAAACCTTTTAATTTCTTCTTTACATAATCTTAAGGTTTCTTGATTCATCTGAACCGGTTTTGCCTTTGTAGGGATATTAGTTTCGTTAAATCCTTCTTCGTAGGGAAGACTGATTTCATAAGATTTTCTATCCCAAAAAGCGGTTGGAATTTCCGCACATATTTCTTGATTAAATTCTTCTTCTATTTGTTTTAATTTATTTTGGTTACTTTTAATATCGTTTTCGATTTTTTTATATTGTAATTCCTTTTTTAGGAAATTTATTTGAGAGCTTTTATTTTTTATTAGACTTATAAAATCTTCTTCATGATCTTTTATAGTTTTTATTTCTTTCTCTTTAATAGGGGACAAGAACTCGAATATGTTATCTCCACTTAAGATTCCTTTTTCTGTTACGGAAATCGGATAAATTTGTGTTAAGAAAGGAGTGCCTAATATTATGTCCTCATTTAATTGTTTAGTAGCGATGAAGCTAGTTGTATAACATTTACCCTTGTTACATATTTTTGCTTTAGAGAGTTTGAATTTTATTTTTAGGCTTGACCCATTAGCTGAAAAGAGCTTCTGAGTGGTTTTTTCGTAATATAAAGTGGGGACTAATCCTTCCCTTATACAGTTAAAATCGGCTCCAGAATCTATTAGAGCTATGAATTCC
>Ga0209489_109839_pt1 | contig 11455 bp, 5 predicted proteins | sample SiratrowhiteBW_FD_187527 | JGI IMG/M metagenome (GOLD analysis project Ga0209489, IMG submission 187527) | Root nodule microbial communities of legume samples collected from California, USA - Siratro white BW (SPAdes) (version 2) | ecosystem: Host-associated > Plants > Roots > Nodule | place: USA...
TGTGTGTCTGCTCATATATATAGAATATAATTATCACAATTCATACCACAACAAGAAAAATAAAAATAAGTTAGTGAAAAGAAAATTTTACAACATACTAAATACATAAAAAAAAAAACAAACCATATTTGTCATTCATAAAAATTTCTTTAAAGATTGACATATAAAGTTTCAATACCAGATACATCATTAATATAGACCACATATGGATCTATTTTCAATCATAATCCTTTTCATTTCATTTTAATTATACTGACTTCATTTCAGTCATATTGAATGTGCATAAATCCATTTAGTATCTTGATTTCCTTTCAATCCTCAGTACTTTGATTTTATTTCAATGATATAAATTGCATCTAAATCTATGGTCTTTGGATTAATCATTAAATATGTTCTTACCAGAGACTAACATCCAATCAATACATAAAGGATCAAGGTAAGTTCACACCAGCGGTCCAGTGTGTATGAACTCCCTAATCAGTCTCTCACTACCATATTCCTTAATCTACTTTTCATACTTAATGCACAATCACATAATAACTCATAACATTCAAGAATCTTTTCACATAAAAACAATATTTTGTTACTAAATTAACAGAATCAATATTTTGACATGTTCACATCACAATATAATAAGACATTTCATCAATCAACATCTCTTGCAAGATAAATTGAAACTCGAGACCACGTCCCTATCACATCTAGATCTTCTAATCTAGGGTACTATTGAAAAGTTTAAAACTAACTTTCCTTACCTAAAAAGTTCAATCTCAAGGCAATTCCAAAGTTAAGCAATGTTATAACTCCAAAATCTAGGGATCTAGAGCAAATTATCCAAACATAACCAAAATTCATTATATAGTAGAATAAGTTGAGAGGATCAGTTTTCTCAACTAACCCCTCAAAGATTGATGACCAAAATCTAAGAAAAAAATAGAAAATAAATGATCTTTAGAGTAAATAGAAACTTAGTCTATTTGAAAATTTGAGAGAGTGTGTGTGGCTTAGAGAGAGAGAGGCATGGGGTCGAGTTTCGGTACTTTACAGTTATTCCCAACAGAAAAAGGATTATCCTTAAAAAGTAGCTTATTAAGAAAAAGTGTACATATTTTCCTTATTTAAGATATTATAAACAATTGTAATAGATCTTGATGTCAACATAAAAGTTGTACATAATTATATCATCTTTCAAGGAATATATGAACAACTTTTATATGATTAATACAACTCTAGAAAATATATTTAGACCTTACTAAAGTCATATAAACAAAATAAAAAATAAGTAAGAAACACCCAAAACTTGTGGCAATGTATAGAAAGACATATATTAAGATGTGTGACAGGAAATGGTATGATATATTATGATAGTTTGTACTTTGAACTATTTATGTTAATAAGTTTATATATGTTGAGAGTTATGATTTGTTGTTTTATATGAATTCTCGTGTTTTTTCTGCTTAAGAAGTCTAATTAGTTATTTAGTAATATAAAAATTTAAATTATGCTTAGTTATTTGAGAAATGTAAACATTAGTTTATTAGTGTGAAAGTATAGGCTTAATAGTGTAATATCTAAGTGGTTGTTGGTCATTTAAGTTATACTATAAATAATATATTTGTGTAGACATATTTTAATAATTCATACATTTCTAAAAATGGATATAAGTGTATACACACTCTTTATAATTTTCTACCTTAGCATGGGAATTGTAATAATATGTTATTTTTTAGTCCATGTACTTTTAGCTACTTATTACCACAAGCATTTAGATATAAGTTGTTCAATATATTTGAATCAATTTTACCTCAACATATATATATATATAACATGTGTGACATGTATTTTTCATTTATGTTTTTCTTTTATTGGGTTGAAGGTCCTTATAGTAGACATAATTTTAATGAGTAAGAAGATGTTGTGAGTGATGAAACTTAGGCTTTTATTATCTGTTCTCTAGGATACCTTAATTAGGTGTGTCATTGAAACAAATATAATTATTTATTTATTTATTTTAATTTTTGCTTTAAATAAAAAAATTTGAGATTTATTATGATTTATATTATTAAGAATTTATATTTCCTTAATTTTATGAGTTTTATTTAGGAAAGTGATATTTGCAACCATTCTACCTTTAGTTTTTCTAACTTTTATTATTTTTAAAAGAAAAAACTTTTGGGAACAGAAGGATGTTACAAGAAAAGTAATTTCTAGTAACTGATTTGTAAAGAAAGAAAAATGGGAAGCAGAAGTAGAAGGACATCTACATGCAAGAGGTCTTGAGAGTTGTCTACCATGGTTATCATTGAACAGAAAAAGGTGTTTGTGTTTGTGTTACTCAAAGATGACACATTCAATTCTATTAATAAGTGGTGAATAATGAACAAGAGGAGATGAAGATGAAAAAGGTGGAGACATGGAAGGGCTAGGAGTTTCAATGAAAACTTTTATGTTTCCTAAATGAAAATCATAAAATTAAGGAAATATGACTAGCCTCTATCTCTACTCTTGATGGTTTCCTTCACTTTTTCATGTCATCACAATCACATGAAATTTAGCCCCTATTTTATTGGTAAAGTTATAATGAATTGGTAAAATATGTTTATTTTTTGAAGTTTTTTTGTTATAATAAGCAAAAAAAATTCCTTAAACCTATGACACTTTCAAAAACAATATCACAAACAGTATCCTTTAATGAACCCTTGTATTAGAAATTTCACAACCTTTTGATAAAATAAAAGTTTTAAGACAATATCACCCTTATATGTATTTTTTTTTTTACAAAAAGTGGATAATACTTGTAAAGTTGATGTAGAGCACCTTACATTCTTAATTCTTGAAAATCTTTTGTTAATATCAATATGTTTTTCTCCTTTAAAACTTATTTTGGTTTCTTAAAAAAAAATCTTTCTAAAGTAAGAGAGGTTTCAAAATTTTTACAGGCACTATTGATTTCATTTTAATTTAATATCTTAAACTGATCTTCATGTGTTCTAGAAAACATTAGTCAGAAAAGTTTGTTGATTTGAACAAGTTTGTTCCGTCATTAATTTTGCTCTAATTTTGGTTTTTCAATTTTAACTTGGTAAATTTGATTTAGTCTAACTAAAACACACATCAACACTATATCTAACACAATAAAAAGTAGAAATATCCAAATATATATATATAAATAAAGAAGAATTTGTTACACTACTCCGATTGTTACTAAATGTTATATTATTAAATAACTTTATATGAAAAAAAAAATATGTATAGATGTGTGTTCATTATACATTTTGTTTATGAAACTTCGTTTAAAAATAATTTTCTAAACACGTTCATTTTAGAATGGTTTTAACATCATATTTTACTCTCTGCTTATTGACCTTTAAAATACAAAAGAATAATTTACCTGAGTTGTTTAGATCCATACACATCTTCCATCCATCTCTCTCATTGCTTCATTTATCTTAAACATGATGTTCAGATTTGGTTGTTTGGTTCAAAATGATTTTATAAACATGCATATTTAAAAGATTGGAGGTAGTTTTCATGTTACATTGATATTTTTATAAAATAGTTATCCAAACACATTCATGTCATTAAATGGTTCAATTTCAGGTTTTTCTAACACTTCTCATTAGTTAATTTTCCCAGTTCCACATTGTGGTCAAACTTTCAGCCTGCAACTAGTTACAAGCCTGCAATTAAGAATTTCAACATGCATGTGTTTTCTTCATGTATGACTTGAATTTTCAGAATATAAATAAAACTATGATTCTGATGAATGAACATGTTTAGTTGGATTTGCTCAAAACTCATTTTTTTTATGGATTAGGTATCTATCATGAAATTAACAAATGAAAACAATACTATTTTAATCAATCCTCATGTTAAAATCAAGAAACTAAACATATAATATATGTGTACTGTGATGTAAGGTGCCCAAAGATAGATAATATAATATTGTTGCTTATCTAGAAAGGGTAAGTAGGTTCCTATGCATTTTTTTATTCATATTTATTTTCTTGTACCCATAATTGCATTATGTCTCGGCAATTGTTTAAAAAAGAAGAAATTATTGAAATTTTATTACTTTTTTTATACAATATTTTTTGTACTCAAAATTAAGAATTAAAGTTTGATCTGTGTGGTTCAATTATTTATTAACGTGATAGATTCTATTAATAAACCAATGCTTTAAAAAACTTGATATGTTAAACTTTAATTTGTTGATAAACTAATTGGAAACAGTATGAATCTGAAGATATTTAACGTCTGTACTCTACTGATTCAAACTAATCTTTAAATGAATTTTATGATTTGTATTATAGGTAACTTCAAACTTTGAATTTGAAAAGAAAACAACACCCACTTTAATCCATTAAAATTGACTTAGTAGTGAGAGTCTTTTTTTACTATTCTATTCAGAGATTTAGTGTAGATAAGGTTTCTTTTAAGAGTATACTGGTTCTTATAAGTTCTAACTTTGGATTTGTTATTAATATAATTATTATTGATAAATCTATAAAGCTCATTTTCTAAGAAGAGAAAAATAATTTATAATATTTTTATATGAAAAACTCTATAATAAGTTTTTTTTATATAAAAGTATTTTATATTTTAGAAATGTATATTTTTTCATTGCTAATATTATAAAGAACATAAAGTGGTAAAAGTAATATCGAATTATTTGTTTATCTTTTATAATTCATTAGGTATAGGGTATGTGGATTTGTCTGAAATCTCAGTTAAATAATGTTCTTATTATTTTATCCTTGAATATAATCTGTTATCTATGAGCTAAATTACCTCCAGTCTTATTAATATGTTGGTCATTATATTATGTTTTTCAGGTTATTTTGATCTAAAAAATATTGATTATAGTGTTAGGTGGGACAAACTCTATTAACTAGGAATTGATAGAAAAAATATAGGACAATAAATTTAGTCATACAAATCAAGCTAGTAACAAAAATCAAGCAAGAACTAATATATGATAATGACATTAAATATTAGAGCATCTTTTGTTTTGGTATTTGAAAAAAACTCCAACCACATCTTACATTCATTTTAGATGTTTCAAACTTTTATTGACATAAGTGAGTTGGCTAAAAGTCATCATGTTCTTTGTTTATCTAATTTGAATAAAATGTTCTTTGTTTATCTAATTTGAATAAAAGTTTATAGTCTTTGGCAGTAATCTATTTCAATGTTTATCTAGGAAGATATTTCTTTTTCTCAATCTCGATATATTTTTATATTCATTTATGAAAGCATTAAAATGACTTGATGTCTTTACTTCATCGAAAAATATATGTGAATACAATTTTATGAATTTTATAATATGTTCATAACTCAATGCTAACAATAATAGATTTATATTTAGAATCTAACCATTATTATAAATTGATTGAAGGGAATATGATGTTCATTATAAACAAATATTGGAACCTATACTCTATGATAAAATGGGTTGACAAAAAAGAAATATAAAGAATTTTTGAAAATTATGTTTGTTCTTTTGGCACAAATATTATCGTATTTCTAGTTGAGAGAAGCTAAAAGATATTGTGTTTATATGAATTAAATTTTTTGAAAATTAAACTTTAATAAGACTATCTGTAATCTTTATTGTGGGTTATCTTCCAAATTTATTTTCCCATATCTAAGAATCAACTAGTAAACCTGATCCATGTAAAAAAAAGATGTACTCTAATTTTTAAAAAGAATATATATTTTATAAGTCTATAACTCAAAAGTTATATGTAACCTTGCTATTTAAAGAAAATTTCTAGACCTTCTACTTAGGATAGGAATTTAAATAATAAAGATATTCTACAAGAAAAGATGAAATGATGAACTCGAAAAATAATAAATCTCTTAATCAAGAAATTAGAATGAACTCATTTATCTCTCTTAAAAATGAGTTAGGTGCATTATATTAAAGTGTATGTCCTCAAAGTTTCAATCATATTATAGATTGAAAAAATACTTTTAATGGACATCAAACGAATGAGAAATAAACCACTCTATTAATAGAAAAATTTATGAAAAAATTAAGCACAAATGTTGTGTTTATAAAAATCAATAAAAAGTCATTTGCCATAGTTGGAGAAGATAAAAGATCTTTGAGAAATTAGCAAAGGAATGTTTCTATAATTTATTATGCAAAAATATAAAATAACCACTAAAAAATATCTTCAAAATCATATTTTAATTTTGGGTGTCAATTACGTATAATATTTTTGAAATTATTTATTTGAATCCGATAAAAAAATATTTTTTTCTATGTATTTTCATTCGTAATGAAACATCAGAATTACTTATTTATACAATTTAAGAGAATTGTATTTTGGTTTTAAAGTTTTAATACTTTTAAGCAATTTTATTGAATTTTACGTTTTTTCATAATTTATTCCAATTAGAATATAAGATGGTACGAAGGTTATCCATAATACCTTTTGAGAGTATACAAAATGCGAATATAATATAAACTATCACGCAAATTTTATATAGAGAAAACTATTTAAATTATAATTGTATTTTGAAATATTTTTCATAAACAAAGTTTGAATACAAGATGATAAGATTGATCATAAATATATTTTCAATGGTTTATTTTTAATTTATTTAATAAAGTAATTTTTAAATAATAAAATAAAATATAAAATCACAAATGACCATATATATTTAAAATTTTTTAAATATATAAAAATAGTGTAGAATTAACAATACAGAAATATACTTTTATTTCATATTAAAGTATAAATATAAATTTTAATTTTAATTTTAATTAATAGATATTAAATATAAGATGATAGTGTTTAATCACACAATATACGAATACAATATAAATTATACAATTACATCCTTTTGAATGTTACTTAGCATTTATAAAGATGAAATGTGGCCACACACACTTTCCTTCTTTCTCCTCTCTTTTCTTTCACTTTTTCTTTTTCTTTGACTCTCTTTTTCTGCTTTTTTTTCCTCCTCTGCAACTGCTTTTTTTTTTTTTTTCTTTTTTTTTTTTTTTTCACTATGTTTTTTCTTTAACAACCCCTTATTTTATTGTCCCTTTTATACACACTAATTAATAAAAAAATAAAAACTGAAACTTAAGTTGGAAGTTGAGGTATGAGTGGGGAGTTAAGGTGTGGAAGGAGAGAAAATGTGTGCTGTGAGGGAGTCAAAAAACTGAAGGTACCTATTAGAGATGGTAGTTTCGTTTAGAATCTTTTATTATTTTTTATTAATAAATTATTTTTATAAAAATATTAGTTTTAGATAACAGATATTTTACTATATATTTCCACTTCTTTAAATATATATTTAACATAAAAAATATTTAATATTTTTTAAATTTTCTTAAATTAAATAAAAACTTATTTTTCAATTTTTTTCAATTTACCCTTTTAATATATTTTAATAAAATAAATTGCAATATACTTTTTAATATAAAGTTTTGTTACACTAAATAAAACACATTTTTTATTTTTAATAATTTAATTTATTTTAAATATTTTATTATATTTTTAAAATTTTATCATTTTTCTATTTTTTAAATTGAGTTCATTTTATTTTATTTACCATTTTTAACCATTTTCAATAAATTGAAGTGTGTAAATAAAATAAGGTAATATAATTTAGATAAAAAAACATTATATTTGCAGTTTATTACCAAATATCAAATAATAAAAGCATAATTTGACAAAATCTCATTAAATGTTATTGTAGTTTATTAAAAAATAAGTTTATGTTATTATTTAAATATAATTCACTTTATATAAACTACAAATCCATATATATATATATATATATATATATATATATATAGAAACAATTTGCTAATTTTTACAATAAATACCCTAAATTTATATTAATAAGGATTTTGTTTGTTTGACAGTATTCAACTACTGATTTTACTGGTATGATTATTCAACTCCTCTCTTATTTCATTAAAAAAAATGAAGTGGTGTGTGCATAAATTATGTTAAAATTAAAATTATTTATTTGAAATGGTGGTTACATCATAGGAAGAGTGAGAATGAGAGAAGAATTGATGCACGACATAATTAAATTGCAAGTCTCACTCAGAGCCTTGGAAGTAACTGAATGGAATGAAAAACGACAGCGTCCCTTTACAAAACGACAAAGTGCAGGCGAGAAACCGAGAACGCACTTTAATGGATCACGCTTAACAATATAATAATAAATAATATTATTATAATAATAATAAGAAATAGACAAAACCTAATTGGGTCACAATCTTTAATTCAATTAATGCTACTTGTATTTATTTATTTATTTATTAAATGGTGTTTCTTTCTATGCATCTGGGTCGGTTTGTGATTGGGGGCAGAAAGAAGCATCTCAATGGCATTGGAAAGTGACTTAACATTTTTTGGAGTTTTCAGTTTAGTATAGCTCCCTCTAAGGGCTGTTTCATTCTAAGGTGGGGCTATTTATATATAATATTATATCATCATCTTTCATGCTTCTATTGTTATCGTCAATGTCCAAATCTATTTGGACCTATTTCTAAAATGAATATTTTCTCTCAATCCCAGCCTATCAATAGATCATGTGTTCATACCTTATGAGATTATAAGATAATTCATGTAATTAATGGAGAATTTGTTGGATTAATAATTATTATAATATTTTGATTGATAGAAAAAATAGTTGCACTATATTTGTATTTTTTGTGTGTAATTGTTGGTCCTACTCAAATTGATATATATTATATAGTTTATCATTTGGTTGATGAGGGAGTGGGATAGTGTTTTCATTCAAATTTAATTTTAATTTGTCAGTTGCAGTGTAAGTAGTATTAGCCCCCCAAATATAATAGTATAACAAACTTATTTTGTCATAAAGTTATTTCATTTACATACTCTTTTTCTAATATTTTAATGTGTTTAATTTTTTTTAAAGTCTCTTTTAAGAGAAAAAAAAATGAAGCTTTTCACATGGGATAAATTAATAGAGTGGTTAAGTGTGATAAATTAGTAGAGTTGTTAATATTACATATTACATTAAGTAAGATTGATTTTGACCTATCTTTTTAAACTCTAAACAAGTTGAGTTTATATCATGAAATATTTAACTTTAAAAACTTTGGTCTAGTTTGATTTAAGTTAGGGAGTTAATGAGGCTAATTCATTTAAATAAGTTATTTGAAGCCAAAAATAATCTAACAACAACATCTTTTAATAACAATTATTAATTAGTGATGTTAACTTTTAATTTAGATATAATATCAGGAATGTAAGGAAACATTTTTTAGTTGATTCATCAAATTAATAATTAATGAAAGAAAATATTTGTTATTCATGGTAATTTTATTAAGTTGATGGTAATTCATACACAACATCATAGTTTCATCTTTCATCTTAACTAAAAACATAGATCACTCCAATAATATTAAGTATATTGGTAAATTCTATCACTCTTTTCATATGTAGTCTAGAATAACTTGATATCCAATAGTTTCTTTATTTGCTTTTTTCAACTTTGTTAGCATCATATGCAAAAATCTAATTTTCTATAACAGACTAGTATTTAACGGCTATTTATTTTGCAAAAAAATGTTTCAATAAATTAAATAACAAGATTTTAAAATTATCATAAATAATGTATGATTTATTTTTTATTAAAAGAAATTTAAATATTGTTTTAATTTACCACATTACCCAAATAGAATACTAAAGTTTAAAGTGTGTAGAACATTTTAATATGAATTTAATTATATGAAAGATTTTCTTCTCGCTCTCATAGTTAAAGTACTAATAAATTAAATGACCAAGTTTTTTTTTAAATAACGATGTTACAAAATCAAAATAAATTATTTGTACTATTTTTTATTTGACATATTGTATAACCTATTGTTGGATATAACTGTGTACAAAAAGTTATAATTAATCGTTAATATATAACTTTTTTTTACTTAAGAAAGTAAAATTCAAATATTGTCATTTGACTGTAAGTTGATTTACCTTACTTCTATTATAGCACTGCCAATTCATATTTGTTCTTAGAAAATTATTTTGTTGAAAATTATAATTAGGAATCACAATTATATTGTAATTACACTGGCGGGAGTGAATATTGTTAGGAAAAATAATGGTGAAACATTGGAGAGATTAAACAATAATGAGACAAGAATCATACTCACGTAACAAAATTATATCACATTTAATCTAAAACTTTAAAGTATTGGGTTTGTGTGTTTTTTTTTTTTTTTTTATATTTTGGTCAACTTTTTCATTTTTACTCAATGTGTGGGACTTAGACTAGCACACTTGAATACCAAATAATCTCTCTCTCAAGTGCGAGTCTTTCTCCACACTGGTACACACTCTCTCTTTCGAAAATATTTTCAAACACGAGTACCTCACTCACAAACGACCATAACTTATATCGTCGTTTACACACTTAAACGGAACACGCTTGCTTAAAATCCCTATTAAGAAGACTTTTAATATATGAAGTACGGATACCAACATGAATATGTAGACACGTGTAATCTCCAAAATATAGACACAAAGATACAAATCTATATATTACATCATTATTAATTATATAAATTGACAATTAAGATTTATGTATAACCAAATATAACAAAAAAATAATCTAATTCATTTATCTAAAATCTAAAAAGTGAAAAGAAATATATATAATCTAAATATTATTGATAATATATAGAATTTGAATTCGACACTTCACTAAAATATGGGCCTAAATGAATTTGACATTTCTAACAAAAAGAAATTTAAATTAATTGCACCTATAAGTTTTTATCAGCCTAATTGAAATATCATAGTTTATAATAATTTATAATGATGTTTTAATAAAAAAAACAAAATATATATTTTTTAAAAAATAATTTCTTTAAAAATAACTTCATACTTAATAAAAAAAATATAAATATATAAAATCAAATTCTAAACAATTTTATAACGATTAATATTCTCTCGTAATTTTATTTTTATCACTTTTTTGAAAAAAAAATTTTCAAATAATATTTTCTAACAATGATTAATGAATGTTCATCCGTTAGATACCATGACACTCAGACATATTTCATCAACAAATGGATAATTAATTACCATCCATTTAAGGTTCAAAGTACTACAAAAACTGTTCAGATACATCAGAGTTATGTATAACTATTCACATGACAAAAGAAAAACCATCTCAATGTCATAGAGTCTTTAACCACAACAAAAACATATATACAAGACAAAAGTAGATCAATTTAAGAGTATATCATCTTTAAGGTGTTCCTAAACCTGCATCTGCACCTGCTCATGTACATAGTACAATCATCGCAGTTCACAAAACAACAAGAAAAGCAAGGGTAAGCTAACGAAATAATGTTTTTAGCTTATAAGAGTGAAAAGAATTGAAGTGATTAGATTTACAAATGCAAATATGAATTCTTAAGTCGAATAAAACTAAGTTTAACATT
>Ga0209489_109843_pt1 | contig 11453 bp, 3 predicted proteins | sample SiratrowhiteBW_FD_187527 | JGI IMG/M metagenome (GOLD analysis project Ga0209489, IMG submission 187527) | Root nodule microbial communities of legume samples collected from California, USA - Siratro white BW (SPAdes) (version 2) | ecosystem: Host-associated > Plants > Roots > Nodule | place: USA...
AAAAATATATATATATATATATATATATATATATATATATATATATATATATATATATATATATCATGATAATTTATGATTGAACAATAAAAATAAACTTATTTTATATTATTCATATTTTTTTCAAAAATAATAACTCTGTTAAAATATGTAACTGCATCACATTATAATAAAAATTATGTTGCTCGTATTCTAACATTAGAAAGGATGGTATTTAAAGTAAAAATGAAAAAAAAAATACATATAAAAAATTAATATATATTTATAAATATTTCTAAGTCTTTATTAGCTCATGAATATTTTTTTAAAATTTAAATCATTAATATTTAAAAAATTATATTGGTTTCAATGTAAGGACCTATTTTTATAATTATAGGTGAAAGGATTTTAAATAAGTGAAGAACTAATGTTTTAATTACTTTAAGGTATAATGTAAAATAAAATCATTCTTCATTTCTTAAAAATATTTCTTTTATTGAACTTAGAAAAATCTTTGTCTTTTCTCTACGTTCATGATATAATTGTTGTTCATTTTCTCTTTTCATAAACTATCATTTAGAAGGCAACAAAGTTTAAGTTAATCTTATCAGATCAAATTCTTTTTATTTGAATAAGTTTTCCTTTTTTATAATTTTCAAGTTATCGGGTTTTTTTTATCACGGATTCTTTATAATATTTGCTTAAAAAAAGTAATTTCAAAATGAGGAAAGTTAATTTAAGATGTACTTTTTTATTTGTGTTGGGAGAGTCTTACCTCCATACACACTTATACAGGTGTCACAAACTACTTGTTGGGAGAATCTCCATCAGACCCCCTTACATTGATACACACTTATACAGGTGCCACAAACCACTTGTTGGGAGAATCTCCATCAGACCCCCTTACATTGATACACACTTATACACTTATACAGGTGCCACAAACCACTTGTTGGTAGAATCTCCATCAGACCCATTGATACACACTTATACAGGTCACAAACCACTTGTTAGGAGAATCTCCATCAGACCCCACTTACATTGATACACACTTATACACTTATACAGGTGTCACAAACCACTTGTTGGGAGAATCTCCATCAGACCCCCTTACATTGATACACACTTATACACTTATACAAGTGCCACAAACCACTTATTGGTAGAATCTCCATCAGACCCCCTTATATTGATACACACTTATACAGGTGTCACAAACCACTTGTTGGGAGAATCTCCATTCGACCCCCCTTACATTGATACACACTTATACAGGTGTCACAAACCACAAACCACTTGTTGGGAGAATCCGAGGACATTAACAAGAATGAGATAAAAGTCAACCTATATAAGAGAATGACACCACCTTCAACCCAAAACCTTAAGGCATTAGGTTTGTAGGTCTTCTTTCTTATATATTGCTCAACTTTCTCATTTCTACCTAACGTGGGACTTAAACTCACACTTAAATACCTAACAATTTGTTAATAATTGAGAAGTTTGCTAAACTATGGATCAACCATAGGTTCATTATGGAAGATGCAAAATTTTGATGTTGTGGAATTAGACTATATTGTTTATTTTAATTTAAGTTTACCTATTATTTTGAAATTAATAAATATGTTGAATTCTATTGTTGGACGTTACTTTTGAGTAGAATTTACAATTTAAATAAATTGGACTAAAATAAATTTGAAGAAGGGAGATGTTGAATAAATTTTCTTTCCTTTTATAAGAATGCCCTTCCCCTGTTCATTGATGCATGTTTTAAAATATTTCTAATGATTCTTTTATAATTGGTTGATATGAATTTGTAGATAAATATATGTCATTGTACTATTAGTTTAAATGAATTTCTATATAATGAAAGAAATATCATGTTGCATTTCTTGAATTGAATTAATGTGAATGACAATTACCTAGATAGTAATTGACCTGATCAAGATATAGTGTGAATTGATTATCAGATTCATTAGATATTAAGATCTTTCTAATTTTTAAGTCACACAAATAATTAAGAAAATGTGATAAATTGATGAAGATTTCTGCCCGCTTCTTAGTATATGCAAAGAATTGTCCAAATTTCTCATATATTATTATGTGAGTAGATAGAATATGATCTTAGATGAGATGTTAGATGTGTTCAATAATATCATTCATAAGTTGTAAAATCAAGCAGACAGCTAAAATTCTTTCAATTTTTGAGAAATTTAATTGAAATTAAAAATATAATATTTAATGAATAAATTTATAACTATGTGTATGAGATATATAATGGATATAAAGATGAAAAGTGGTGTTATATAAAAGTTTCTATAATTAATTTTTCGTTTTAATTAAATTACATTAGTTTAGCTTGATTGTTTGTTTTATTATAATTATAATGATAATTTTTTATAAAAAATAAATAAACAATACTACAAATACAAGAATCACACGAGGAGTATCATAAGATATTTATATTAGTTATTTTTTATGTTACATGTTTTGTTTAGATAATGTTTCGAGATAGTGAAGTTTATAATATCCATCTATTTGAGTATTTTATAATTAATTATTTGATACTTAATTTGTCATGTATGTTTATAGTGATATCTATCGATCTATATTTATCCTGTATTATTGGACAACGTTATAATTAATTTAGATAGAGTGAATTATATTAATTTGAAGAGGTCTTTTCATTTATTTTTTGTTTATAAAACTTGAATTTAAAACTTTCAAAACAATTCTCTTACCTCTTCAGAATTAATATATAATTATTGGTTGTAAGTAAGTTCTTTTAACTGTTGTTAAATCAGATAAAGTTTTACTCTTATGGAAATCATGTTTATTTTATTGTAATTTTTGTAAACAGATGATTAGGGGAATTTATAGGTTGTATATATTTTAAATTCTTTTATTTTCTCAATAAGATTTTTTAATAGTTTATAAATAAGTACAAACTTCACTTTATAAGTTTATGATATTAGAGTCTATCTTAACACGGTTGTTGGGCATATCAAATCATCTGTTATCGAATTGCTATCCAAGCATCTTTAAATAATATAATCTAAAACACGAGTCGATTTTGTAAGATTAAGTTAGACTTAAATTCTACTTCTTAATAAAATCAACCGTATGAGTCTAGATAGGAAAAAGATAATACGTTTAAATATATATTTTTTTAATTGTTAAATAATTATTATTAAGAAGATCTGACTATTTTATTTTTTGAAATACGCATTGAATAGTTTTTTACCCTAGTTTTTATATATTCTGAATAATTAAAAGGAATATTTGTTAGAAAAGTATTTACACGAAGCATATTTTACCAAATTAAGCCATGCATAGAAGATAGCGTGCAAATTAAAGTATTTGTTGTGTTGTGAGTTAACGGCATTTTGTACGTATGGGTAGGACATCAAATTAATGTCAGTGGAAGCCGTTGGACCACGGAACCCATGTGTTTATAACAATTTATTAAATTTATTAAGAGGACCACATGTCTATTATGTTCGACCACACTAACAATGCAACAAGGACCACATGTCTATTATGTTCGACCACACTAATAATGCAACAAGGGAATAATGAAAATAAGATATTATTTTTATTAAAATTTATACAAAATTTAAACAGTACTTTTAACCAATATAATGGTAAATATTATTAATCAAATTTTAAAATTAATTATAAAATTTAAAGATCTCAAAAATAATTGTTCTATAATAGTTTTTATTATTATAAACCATTACTTAATCCATGATTATTAAAGAATAATAATTATGATAATAATAATAATAATAATAATAACCATAAAATTATAACCATATATTAATAATTACAATCATACATACTATTGCATTATTATCATTATTTTATAATAATTTTTGTTATTAATTATTATTCTCAGATCACCATTATCATCGAGTATAACAATAATAATAACTATTACCGTTGTGATGATAACAATAATAATGAATACAATGATTATAATATAATAATAAGCACAATTATAAAATGACTATATTTAAATATTTTTAATTTTAAATTAATTTTTCAATTTTTTTATTAAAATTAACAATCACTGAATAATTATATTTAAAAGTTTGAATTTTTAAATTATTTTTAAAAAGGGATTTAATTAAAACTAATTTGTTGCTAAATCAATTAAGTATTTTGGTCTTTAATTTATTTCTGCAATTTAGTCTTTTAATTTTTCTATAATGTAAATATTGTAAAATCTCAAATTTAGTTTAAGATCTATATTTTAAATAGATAAAAAATAAAAATATATATAAATAGAAGATAGAGAATATTTTTTTATTTTATTTAAAATTTCATCTTACTAAAACTTGAATTTTTAAAATTTTTTATAAGTTTGAAGAATAATTAGAACTACGTTTTGCTATCTAACTCATGGTAGTGAAGATAGTAAAATAAGGATAAAGATAGACCAATCATAACTATGATTATGGTAAAGGATTCAAATTCTATTAAGATTTTCTTTCTTTCTTATTTTTTTTGGATGATTGGTGAAGAAAAAATATTAATAATAAAGCTTGATTTTTTGGAGCTTATTTGATTGTTTTAGATTCTTTTTTTAAATTTTGTAGGCATGCTTTAATTTAAGTATGACAAGTTAATATTTTCATCTATACAGTAGATTCAATTGTTTAGATGACGTAAAATGTATGATAATGTAAATTATGTATATAGAATTGGAAATATAATGTTTACATCTATGAAATTAAAAAAATGCTATGTGTGGTTGAGACTATGGATGATTATGTAGGTGATTTATGTATAGATAAGATTTTTTTATACATATAGTGATAAATATATATAAACTATTATATTTGTGGAATAAATGAGATATTTATGATGTAAATATTTGTATGATAAAGAATATGAGTATATTTAAGAGTTTAGATGGTTATAAGCAAGATGTAAGTAGTTTGTTTTATATTGAATTTTTTTTTAGACTGGAAATATAGTTGCTATTAGGGTGAATGTTTCTCAACTCTCAATCAATGAAGTGTGTCACTCAAGTTGTAGCTTGTAGCTTAAGTAGAGGAGAGATTAACACAAATCTCTATCTAGAAACATGTTGCTAAAATGACGAATTGCTAAAATGACGAAATGGTGGCTCAAATGATGTTAAGGTAATGTATTAGGATACTCAAGTGAGAGTTGGTAACTTAAGTCTAAATGATGCTCAAATATTATAAACAAATATGTCACTCAAACTATAAGAACTTGCTCAAATGATGTTTTGTTATACATGTATATGTTAGTGTAAATATGAGACACATTGATTATATATATATATATATATATATATATATATATATATATATATATATATATATTGAAATATATAGTCAATGTATGATATGCATATTAATATGTATATTGATGATGAGAGTGAAATTATTACTCGAGGTGACATCACAGTATGTGGTAACTGGTTTATATGATCAAATGCTAATTATATAAGCTCAATATATAAAGAAAACATTGTAATTTCAGTAATAATTTTATCATATATATTAAGATATCAAAGGATAAAAATTAAAGAAAGTTTATGTAACAGGATTAAAATTAGTTCATAAATTACACTAAATAAGTAATAGATATTAATATTTATTACCACATACTTAATAATAATAATTATTCAAAAAGTATCTTATAACAATCACACTATACATACACAATATAACTAAAAGTTTCATACCTTATTGACGATATTTCAATTAAAATTTTTCATTCCATATATTATTAAAAAGATACATCCCTCTCTTCGTCTTTTTATATATATGATATATAATAATATATGGATATAATGGATATAAGCAGATAAATGATCGTCATATAATAATATATGGATATATGATATATAATAATATATGGATATAATGGATATTTAAGAAAAATACATTTTAATTAAAAAATTAAAATTGTGAAAGTTATAAAGATAAAATGGTCCTGTGAGATTTAAAATATATTTAATAGATCTTTAAAAAGAGTTTCTTATAACTTGTATCTCTTAAAATTTTAAATAATATAGTACAATTTACTATCTTAATAGATGAATTTCAAAATTAAAAGTGATTTTAATTAGATATAATATCATGTTAGCACCATTATTGACTCAAATTCCATCTATTCTTGTTATTAACACTGACTAAAAAAACATGTACAAATTTTAGGTAAATATCAAAGATATGTTTCAATCTTAAAAATAATTATTAAATTGGTGCATTTTATTATTTTATTATTGTCCCCTTATAATAATTTATGGTGTGATATTTATTTGTGATGCATGTGAAATGCAAGAGAACACAGCTGTATTATCATTGTTGGGATTAGGTACTGTCTTGTCAGTTGAAGACCTTGATGGTTACCGGAACGTGGAAGCTATAAGAAAGATTGTGAAGTTTTCCCATATTGGGACATACACCCTCCGATGAATGTACTTCAGAATTACCTTGTGGTCAATGAGATGCACTTGTAGGTAGGTACCATATGCTATTAGCACGACATAAAACAACTTTAAAACATTTATATTTTTACAACCAATAATAATGAAACAATCAGATAATTAATATATTAATATTTTAATTATATTTTTCTAGGTTAAATGAAAAATATTATTAAATTAAAATTGTCAAGTAGGTATTTATTTGATAAAAATGACATATTTTTTTCTAAAGTGAAATAATTTTAAATTAAAAAAATCTTATTAATAATTTAAGTTATTGAAGTTACTTCAAATCAAAATATTTGAAATAATTAATTAAAAAAACTGCACTGATCATATCATTTCACCTTCAAATGTAATATTTCAAAATATTTAAATTTTAAAATAAAAAATGTACAATCTTATTTTTTTAAAATAATATTTTCGTATTTCCTGTTTCACGTAATATATATATTTTTTTATAATTTCTTAATAAGTATTGATAGGAGAAGGAATAAAAAGAAAAAAAAAAGTATTTCTTATTCATCAGGTAATATGATTAGTCTATAAATAAGTTAAAGGTCAATTGTTAAAGAAACTAGTACGAAAAATTTTCACAGGTTAATTTATGAATAAAATAACTTTAATTTATACAGAAATTTATTTTTTATAAGTGTTTTTTTAATATCTAGAAACATTATAATATGATATGAGGAATGAGATAAAAATAAAATTGTGGTGATGAGATGTTTGATTATTTAAAAAATGTTTGATATTTATGGGTGTTAATATATCTTTATTGATGTACATATGCTTGATTTAGTACGCCGATTATAAAAAAATAAAATATGTTTGATTTAGTCAGCCTCAAACAAAATAATCAGCTAAATAATTTAGAAATATTAAAAGAGTGTACTGCATAATAATAATAATAATAATAATAATAAGAAGAAGTTGGTTTTATTTTACAGTTTAACATTCCAAAACATTGGTTGACATAAAATGGTAGCAACTTGTGTCTTTAATAAAGTGATTTAGTATTTATATATGAATAATGTTACTTTATGTATGAAATAAATCCTATTTAGGAATATATATATATATATATATATATATATATATATATATATATATAATATTTTTTTATATATATAAAAAAAATTATATATATATATATATATATATATATATATATATATATATATATATATATATTAATTTGAATTATGAAATAAAGCATATTAGGAAGGAAAACACTTACACTGTGTATAATATGTGGAGCTTAAAGTTGAATTGTTGTTGGTGTTAATTCAATTGGAAGCTTGTACTGTTAAGGCTTTTAACATATCCCATCAAGTATGGTCCCAACATCTTCTTTTTGGTTGTCTATGTATTAAATGCAATAAAAATGGTGTTGTAAAATATGAACAAAGCTTGCAACTTGTATTTTAGAGATTTTATTGGTTGTTTTATTATATTTCTTGGTTCGCACACATGTCTTTATGTTAGATGTTATATATGGTGTGGAATTTGCTTTTGAGAAATGATAGGTAGAGACAGTGAGTTGAGAGTGATTACGTAGTTGTGATTAATGTTGCCATTTATTAGATATGAATTTTGTCCATAATAGATTACTCTAACTATTTATGGTTTGTTTCTTGATTAGATGAGACTCGATTTAGTCTTTGAATTTCTTTTATATATTTTTCTTTTATTTGTATGTTATGCTCCAAATGATTGATATGAATTGAAGTTTAGAAAGGAAAATTATAGAATAATAAAATTTTGTATATTTTTTTGTTTTAAAAATAAACTTATTACATCGCGTAGTTACCATGGCTAAAAAAATAATAACCTGAATAAATAAAAAGATGAAAAAAAAAACATGTGTTTGTATCAACTAGGTTTATATTTTAGAGTTATTATGAACAGACGTATGCAAAATTGTCATGCGTTTTTTTCATTTTTTTCTAATTATTCAAGAGTTACAACCTGACCATGATAATTGAACTGGTAGACATATATCACTTCAAATTTCATAAGTTTAGTAGTGATTGAATTGGTAATTGAGATATTTAATCTTCTATGTTCTTTTATCCTAATATATTTCAAAAGGGAAAAAAAACAAAAAGGTGCTCATAAGTTCATAAGTCCTAAGCTAATATTGAAATAAATATTAAAGTATAATTAATATTAATGTCTTTATTAATTTATTGGTTCGCTTAAGATTCGAGGTTATGATTTGTAGAAATTATCATAATATTTATATTGTTCATTTACAATGTGCATTAAAAAATATAAGATTATTTTGAAAGAAATATAATCGAAAGATCCCTGATAATGTTTTTTATAAGTTATAATTAAGCAAACTTATTTAGTATCAAAATTACAAAATAAATCTATTATTAACACATTCTATTTGAGTTAGTGCTTTAAAATAACTAAATTAATATAATAATGAGTATAATCAATAAATTAATAATTAGATAAAAAAGATTATACATCTTGATTTAGACCCGATTACAGTAAATATTTTTTTTGAGAAGCCTCCTAATATCTTGACCTAGATAAGAAAGAAACTAATGTAGAAGTGAACTTTTGTGAGAACCAAATGCAATTGTAGATGCTGATTAACATTTTGAGAAAAGTAAAAAACACATAACCAAAAGTTACAGCCTTGTAGCTTGTACAAGAGAAAAAAGAGATTGCAGCAAAAACTCAAAGGGGAGAATAAGCCAAAATGATAGAGTCATTTGGAGCCATATTTTGTTGCAGAAAAGTTTCAAGCGTCACTGTGGTGGTTCCACGACCAGTTCGACAAATTTTGGAAGTTAGTTTTATTTTATTTATTTCTACAACAATAATTTGCACGTTAGTTTTGTTCCTGGAGCCTTCCCCATGACACGACACGTTAGTTTTTTTTTTTCAAAATTCTTAAATGGATATTTTTTTTTTAATTCATACTATATAAGTAAATCGTGTTTAGTTGTAACGATTTTCGTTACGAAGAAATCATATCGATTTTAATTAATTTAGAATTAAATCTGTATTATTATAGTATAATTTTAGATATTAATTGAAATTATGTTGATGTGACAGATTTAATTATTTTAAAATTATAATAATACGATACCATTTTAATTAAATTTTATTACACTAAAATAATGTTGGTGTGATATAATTTTAGTTAAATTTTTAAAATTATATTATGATGACATAATTTCATTAATTTTTTTTAATAAAATTATGTTAACTTGACATAATTTACTTATAATGAGAATTATTATTTTTTTTATATTGTGTGAATTTCTAACTACTACAACGAGAAAAAGCCGAAAAAAAAAACTTGTAGGTTACTTTTAAAAGTTAAATACCCAAGATAACCTAGTCGTTGGTTGTTTTAAGCATATAAACTAAAGAAAGAAAACTTAAATAAATAAATGAATGAAAAAGAGTGGGATCAACTTATTTGTATTCCACGACTAATTATCTAAATTTAAGAGTAACGATATTTGACAGTGTATAAAGTAAAATATAATTATTTAATATTTAAATAAATTTATTTTATTATTATATAATATTTTATTAAAAAATGGAGTTAAATGGAAATAATTGATGAATAATGATATTAAAGTAGAATTTTCCGTATTCTAAGTCTCTGGTCTTTAAATAAATTTTCACTCTGTGTGAGTAGAAGTATCGATAAAAGAATTCCGATATTAAAGTCAATCTTTAAATATCGTAGTTTTATCTGAATGGAAAATACATTTCTCTCTCGTTTCTCATTTATAGGAGTCAAAATATTAATCTCCGATAACTTTCCCATACTATTTTTGTCAGAATTGTTAGGTAGCTATGTTCCGATAGGGAAAACAATATTATAAGTAACGTGACTGAAAGTATCCGACCTATATCTCGACCTTCATAGCACAATATTAATATCTTATATTAATGGGTAGTACAAATTAATGACACATTGATGATCTTTCTTATAGAAAGAGTAACTCCTCTTTATATATATATATATATATATATATATATATATATATATTAAATACTACAATTTTCAATCCCTTTTATTAATATATAATATAATATTTAAGACAATTATCTCTTTTTCTTACCGTTATTTAAATTATTTTCTAAATTGCAACTTTTTCTCATCAATATATACATATATAATATACATTTTTTAAATTATTTTCAATTTGACTTTTTTTCACTTAAAAATTTATTACTTCTAATATTTCATTATCTCTATTTTGAATTTTTATCTAAATAAATTATTTTGTGCTTTATTTTTTATCAAAAGAAGAGTTAAATAAATAAATAAAAAACACTCTATAGATGTTAAAAGCGAAAAAGATATTTTCAAAAAATAATTAATTATTAAAATGAAAATAAAAAAATAAATTATAATTTATTTAAATAATATATAATTAACTTTTTTTTTATTTTTGTGTATATATTTTATATTATTATTTACATTTAATTATATTTTAAAATTTTAAATATTTTGAATATCATAATTATGTTATCTATGTGTACTGGAAGATAACAATGAAAAATAAATTCAAATTTCTACTTTTCTTGTATCTTTCATACTTATTTTTAATATATTAATAAAGTGGAGAGAATTGCAGTAATTAGTAACATATTTCAGTAGAAAGATAATTATTTTCATATGATTTATTAATTTAAGTTCTTAAGATGAAAGGTTGAAATTGATAGAAAGCAGAGATTAGTGTTGTTGATGATTAAAGAAAAAACAATTATTCTACATCTTTTTGTTAACGTGTAAAGGGAATGTGGTACACTATTCATGTAAGAAAAAAACAAGTTTATTCATATTACCTTATATAATGTGTGGAGAATGAGTTATAATAACTTTATATGAAAATTAAACACTAAAACTAGTTTTAATTTGAATATATTATCTTGATCTAAAATTATTAATATACGTATATATATATATATATATATATATATATATATATATATATATATATATTTTTTTATATATATATTT
>Ga0209489_109844_pt1 | contig 11453 bp, 6 predicted proteins | sample SiratrowhiteBW_FD_187527 | JGI IMG/M metagenome (GOLD analysis project Ga0209489, IMG submission 187527) | Root nodule microbial communities of legume samples collected from California, USA - Siratro white BW (SPAdes) (version 2) | ecosystem: Host-associated > Plants > Roots > Nodule | place: USA...
TTGTAATTTTTTTTTTTTTTTTTTTCCTTTGCACATGTCTAGTATGCACTGGCTGCCCTTTATTGAATGAGACCAATAATTTGATTTTGACTATTATATGGTGTGTTGTTTACAGTCTGCAGTGCTGTTGGAGTATTGCCATTATCCCTACAATATGGTTTCTCAGTAATTGAGAAGTATGTATGATTCTATAGTAGGAATTTCATTTCATTGATAATAATGGTCTTAACTGTAGCTTATTTCATTGTGTTTTTAGTGTACTCTTTGTTCTTATTATTGATGTACTCTAGCAAGCATTGCATTACCTATATTACTTCTATTTTTTAGTTAAAAAATGGAAATTCCGACTTCATAGATGGCAATTAATGTTCCTGTACATATGCTCTTCCTGCTTTCTGATCTACAATAAGAAAACCATTAAGGATATATATGTCCCTGAATCTGTATTCACACAGTGTTTTTACCTTTACAGTAATTCTAAAATACAATCAAATATTGTTGAAAACCCCCAAATTGTAATTATAGCTAGTTAATAATTAATTTATAATGCCTCAAATGCTTCTATATTTTCTTTGTGCAATTAACTGAAACAAAATATGGTTTTCTCTTGGCTAGTTCCAGGACAGTAAAGATTCATCCATCTATTCATTTTATTTATTTATTTTTCTATCTTTTTTGGTTCCTATTTGATAGAATGAGTATCCTCTGTTGTTCATGTGCTTGGTTTGTATATGACATCACGTTTCTTTTTTGAAGGTTTTTAAAGGGGGCTTCCAGCATTGATCAACATATGTATTCAGAACAGTTTGAAAGAAATCTACCTGTATGACCCCCTACAGCAGCCTTTGTGTCTTTCGATGTATTTTTTGTACTTATGGATCTCCTGGACATGTTAGATAGATTTTAAGCCATTTATTTTGCTTCAATCTAGTGGCTGGAAAGTAATTATCATAAATCAACTCATCGTCATGTCTTGAAGCTTAAGCTACTAGTGGAGGTCAAAGGCTGGTTTTTTGTTGTGATAGTTAGTCTTAGAATAGAATCCACCATCAATTGTGAGAAAGAATAGTTATGTGACTACTTTTTCTTAATATTGGGAAAACCCAAGTTGTTGGCTAATAATAGTGTAATGTAAAATTAAAGTATGTGAGGATAATCCTTATTTTACAAGTTGGTTTTCTAGAGTTGAATTAAGCCTAAACCACTTTATGAGATGGTATTAAAACCTATCCTAGTTCTATTAAAAGGACTACTTACCATGCTATACATTACCATGCTATTCACTAGTATTGAATGTGAGAGGGTGAACTAAGAAAAACTCAAGTCTCAAATTGACTAGAGACAGTACCAAATACAAGTGGGAGCAATCCTCACTTTACAAGCATGTTTTGTAGGGTTGTGTTAGGTTTAAACCACATTGTAAGGCTTAACATTTTTCTTAGAAAGTGGATTTTGTGTCCAACTCAACCATACAAAATGGCTTATAAGGTAAGGTTTACAGCTACTTATATACTATATTTGGCCATATCTCTAATTGCTGAGATCTCCAACCATTTGTCATCCTCTTTATTAACATTTATCTCCAATGTTTTCTCTTTCTCATGGTGTCCCTTATGCCTATTTTCTCATTCACTCTCTTTTTGTCTCTCTACTTGGTGCTCTCTCTCTCTACTTAGCGCTTCCTTGACCTTGTTTGATGACAATTTTTAGCTCCCAAAATTTGAATTGGCATTCATGGTTTGAAAACTACTCTTCCTTTGAAGCAATAAACTGCTATCATTGATGGACAATGAGTAATGAATAACCACGCCAATACTTCCTTTTCTTGGGATTATACATCTATATGGCATAAGTGATGTTTCTTTAACAAATGCAAGGTGAAATGTTCAATTGTGTAAATGGGACAGGTGCTTTTGGGACTGTTGAGTGTATGGAATGTCTCATTTCTTGGATATCCTGCCCGAGTGAGTAACTCGCCATTTGTTCTATTGAACAAGTTCTTATGTTTCTTTATTATTAACCGATCCTTTTCAATAACTGAAACTTTGGTTCACACCCAGGCTATCTTACCATATTCTCAAGCCCTGGAGAAGTTTGCCCCGCACATTCAACAGGTGTGTTTGTCATTGCCTTGTGATTGAATGCTCATGCATTTTTTCGTTTTCTTTTTCTCTTTGTTCATATTATTTAGTGCATGTTAAAATTAGGTTAGCATGGAAAGTAATGGCAAGGGTGTTTCAATTGATGGTGTGCCACTACCATTTGAGGCTGGTGAAATTGATTTTGGTGAACCAGGAACAAATGGGCAGCACAGTTTTTATCAACTTATACACCAGGTGAGATACAGATAGTGATATTTGTGTTGTCATTACTTTTTGAATTCTAATTTGTGGAGTTTGCATGTTAATGCTTGGGTAAAATCTGTATTATGGTTGATGAGGACATAAGGCCATATAGAAATTTAGTAGAAGATTATTTTATCCTTCCTCTATGCTGACCTTTGAGTCAAGTGGTGCTTAGTCAGTAGATCATTTACGTTGCATATGCATTCATGGTTTATCTTTCACGAGTTAGTTTTCTCCTATCAGTTCTAAACTCAAAATTTCTTAATGGCTCATTTTAAACCGCATTTAGGATTTTTCGCTAGGCCTTGAAACAAATCAGAAGTTAGTAATGCATGGATGTATACCATACATGGGTATCCCAGCATAAACTAGATGATGGAAATTGTTATTGGATAACATTAAAGAGTTTCTACAAATTTTTTTATGCATTAGAATTTGGAGAGGGATCAATCATACCAAAAAGTACAATTGATTTCAATCTTTAAGCTTATTTCTTTTATTTGCTTCAAGTACCTTGTAGTCTGATAACAATCATTCCCTGATATGTGCCATTCAATGTGCTCATTAATTCAACATAGATGTTACATTTATCTCAGTATGAATGACTTTCGTGTGAAATAACACATCTATCTCCATCTTCTGATCTGTAGGGACGTGTTATTCCTTGTGACTTTATTGGGGTTGTGAAAAGTCAGCAACCTGTTTACTTGAGTGGTAAATATGGCTGGTTTGATGTTTACACTCTGGATTTTTTGGTTTGAGACATGCAATTTATAATTCATACACTTTCTGTGCAGGAGAGGTGGTGAGCAACCATGATGAGCTAATGTCAAACTTTTTTGCACAACCAGATGCACTTGCCTATGGGAAGGTACACATGTAGTTTCTTTCTCTAATCTAATTCATATTTATTAACTAAACAAATGGAGCGCTTCCTTAGGGAAGGTATATTTATGCTCTCTTTCTTATTTATGGATCAAGTAGCCTGATTGCTTGTCTCTTCTCAATATCTGAAGTAGGAATAAAATAAATCATAAAATAATGAAGTGATTAATTCATGATTGTTTTTAATAAATGGAAAATGGAAATTAAATTAAACTGGTCCTTGCACAATATAAACAAGATTCTTGATGTTGGTATCTTCAAGATAATTCTTGTTTTGTCCAAGAATCAGGCCTAACCATATACAGGACCCAAGGCATAGAGGGTGATGGTGTTTGGTGTTCTCAGTGCAATGAAAGAAGGGAGTATGTTGGCATATGAGCATTCTTCACAAAGACTTCCTATGTTCGCATTTTTAAGTAGTCCTATACTGTATTTACATGCATTCTTTATACTTGTTTTGAGGGTTAAATAAATCATCATTTTTTTAACAGACATCCGAACAGTTGCAGAAGGAGAATGTTCCTCCACATCTTGTGCCACACAAGGTAGTTTCCCTTCTGTTTCTATGCTGCTTCATGACTTAAAATTATTGAATCACTAGTCCCCTTACTGTTTGTATTCTTCATGCTGCAGACATTTTCAGGGAATCGACCTTCTCTCAGCCTTCTGCTTCCATCATTGAATGCTTACAACATTGGACAGGTTTGAAGTCCCTCCACTTATTATGATTAGTATTTAGAAAGGAAATAATTCATTCCTGTTGGCAGGAATTTGAATTTTTCAGTATGTTCTTTCCATTGAGCATGTCCAACCACAAATATCCTTTTTCTACCCTTAGATCTTACCTCCCAATAGAATATACTGATGTTCCGGTCAAATGTGGATTTTCCATACTGGAGCAGTTTATACTAATGCTTTTCTTTATTGAGGTTGTGAAAATTGAATTTTTGGCCCTAATATCACCTCCTATCTACTTTCCCAGTTGTTGGCAATCTATGAACATAGAATTGCTGTGGAAGGTTTTATTTGGGGCATCAATTCTTTTGACCAGTGGGGAGTGGAGCTTGGGAAGGTAAGTTGGTTGATAAGTGACCCGTTATGTTCTTACTTCTATCCTTGGCACAGAAATATTCTGTGCTATAGTTGTTTCTTTCTGATGGGATTTTTCATGTCATATGCACATTTTTTTTTTTTTTTAATTTGACTTTGTTTGCTGAGTTTCATAATGTTCATTCAGTCATTAGCCACTCAAGTGAGAAAGCAACTCAATGCATCTCGCACACAAGGAGAACCAGTTCAAGGCTTTAATTTCAGCACTACTTCTATGTTAACAAGATACCTTCAGGTATGGCAGATCCTAATTGTATTCCAAGAAGAATTATTTTCTTAATTTAATATTTGTTGATGTTGAAAATGAATCTTGGTTTCGAATTCAGCATCCAATAAATATTAATCTAAAACGACGAGAAAGCGTTTTCCTACTAGATGAGAACACAATAAATATTTATCTAGAAAATATAAGATGATGAAACATAGTTCAAGAATTAACATGTGATTTTATCAAGGTTTTTGCTTTTTGGTTGATATATAAGAGTGTGCTACATTGTTCTTGTTGCTTCATTTTGGAAGATTACTGAATTGATTTGTTTGTTTGTATGACAGGCAAGTGCAGATGTACCAGCTGATCTTCCAACTCGTTTACCTCAGATATAACTGCCTTTACTTGAGGAATGTTGTTTTTTATGTTGATATTTGATCAAAGTGTTCTTACCGATCTCGTATAAGCTGTGACAAGTCACACAGCATCCTTCAAACTTTTGTTTCTGGACTACTTATTAAGTAATTCTGGCATGTTACAATCATCCTTCAATTTTGTTGTGAAATAATGTCTTGAAAATCATTGCTCAATGTTTTGCTGGATTTTGAAAGCCATTTGAAGAAAACTGGTATGGATTTTGAATTATCAAACACAATTTTCACAGGTATTTTTTTTAGTACTGTTCTAATTAAAATTAGAGTTTCAGCATTTATACAATAAAAGTCATATTGGTTATTAGGGATGATACTATAATTATGATTTGAGAACAAGAATAAGAACGCTCTAAAAATGTATCTAAATTTTGTATTTTATCAAATGCATTCATGAACTTGATAAAAATGTGTCAATTATCCGTTTTATGTTTTGGATAGAGTTGTGCTGATCATAAACTCCCATGTGATAAAGCCTCAGATAAACGGTTTAGACACAACAAAAGTATACATAGAAATGAAGTTACCTGACTAAATAAATAGTTGATTATATTTTTTTTATGCATAGTTTTACGAATTTCTTTTTATTTCTGATTGGAATTAGAATTTTACTTTGATGACCTTGTCGATGTGAAGCAAGAAATGGGGGTGTAGGAAAAAATCACGGGGCGCAAAAAGTAATTACGTTCACACAATCCATTTGCCCAGTGGAAAAAGAAAGGATTGAATGATTTTTTTGGTGTTAGAAAATGTTTTTTTTTTAATTTAATTATTGGATATACAATAAATAAATACCTTTTTTTGAAGTAACCTCTATCTTTCTCATTTATTCTTTTAGATTAAATTAGAACATCATGGTTAAGTGTCATTGCACAATTTTTTTTTATTCACAAGGGCCATGAAAAAAGTTTCCTAAAACTCTAATTTGGATAGCCTTGAGACGAATTCTTTCTCCACCCCAATACTCTCATCCTCCACCTCCATATTCCAGCAAAAAATATAAATATGTCCTTAAATGATAAATGATAAAGTCATTGTATCTGTTTTTCACATTCACCGTCAACATCTGTGCGTGTGGATAAGAGTCTGCAACCACCACATCATAGATCTGGGAGGAGAAGCTGCCTATTTGCTTCAATCTGAATAAAAGCTTTAAACAAGTGAAAAGTAAAAAAATTTTGATGTTTATTAGCAATTTGTGAGTGGTAGTGATGATTAGAGTAGTTAATTTGATGATTGAGTTGCCGTCGACAGTGAATTTGCGTTGAAGAAGACAAACTTCGTATTCCATGTCTGGTTTACAATTTTTTTTCAAAATGTAAATCGGATGGGATGCCATCCAATTCACATTTTTTCATTTGGAAAATGTGAACGGGATGGTATTCCATCCTAATTTGTAAACCGGATAGGGTCATCCGGTTCAGTATGTTTTTTTTAAAAAAAGACAGAAGGTCCTTTTGGTCATTTTCATAAAAACAGTTTTGACATTTTCAAAACTCATGGAAGTGCAGGACGAGAAGGATATTTAGGTGCAGAAGGTTGAACCCTTCGTAAATCCAAAACCCTCAAACTACAATATAACAACCAAAACATTAACCTACTCCCGAACATTAATTAAATCTATACAAATTAAATCTTGTGTAGAAAAAATATTGTATGCCTTAATGCCAAAAACTCAACATTTCAATGTTTTCACAAACACACACAAAAAGATCACAGTCTTCCCATTGGGCTCTTTCTTTCTACATTCACATAGTGTCCTCCTGCACCTCCGTCGTTTCTTCCTACACCTCCATAGTCAAAAGCACCCTCATGCAATTTTGTTTGAAAAAATTCCAAAGTCGTTCAGAAAATATTCAAATTGCACAATTTTAACGTTAAAAATTTTGGTGTTGTATTTGTATTGTCGAATCTCAAATATATTTATAAATAATATATTCTATACTATATAACTTAAAATGTTAAATAACATTGAAAATAAATGATATTAGATTGTGCAATCTAGAACATAAGATTAAAACTTTTAACTTTTGATTGTATATTTAGAAATATAAATCTTCCAGATGTGAGTTTTTCCAACAAAATTATATAAAAGGGTGCTTTTGACATTTCTTACTCGTCATAGAAGTGCAGAAAAAAATTATGGGATGCTGAAGGAAATAGCCTCTCCATTGAAGCAACATAACTAACAAAAGAAGAGTGATTTTGAGATAATTGGAAAATTCAGGATCTGTGTAGAGAGTTGGATACTGAAAAAACTTTATGATGGAAATAGAGAAGCATGAAGTTTCAAAATCACCATTGAAAATAGTGCTCAGAATCTCCCTCGATTTTCTTCTTTGATTTTGATTTGTTTCTCTTTCTTAGCCTTTCTCTCCCCTTTTATTTCCTTTTTATTTCTATATTCAACTAAAAAAAATTAAATCTGCCACCTTACAAAAAAACACCTCAAGTTTTGCAAGTTATGTATCAAACATAACTTTTTTTAGCAATAAGTATTCTTTTACCTTAATATATATTTGTTAACCTAGTTACCATGTTATAGTTCATAGTAATACAAATATGTTAAAATTTTACATTATTAAATAAGTATATTACTTATTAAATGACATTTTCTAATTCCATTTGTATTTAGGGTTAGCTAGAGAAATGTGGTGACAATGATGAATGCTAATAATTTTCAATCATTTAAAGTAATGGATTGAAGGCACACCCATGTCTTTGTCCCCCCACTCAACCCTCAACTTCTCACTTTTCTCCAAATTTCAAATTTGAAAAAAAAAAAAACAGTGTTTCATTTTAATCTTAAAATAATAATAAAAAATTAAAACCGAAAAGCAAAAACCAACGACCAGCTTTTGCAGATGTGGAACTGCGAGATTTCCCGCCTCTACAAAACGACGTCGAATAACGGCGGCATTCGCGTGTATTCTGGTTTCGGGTATTCATAACTCCGTTTAAATTAGTTTCAACTTTTTCATTTTCTTAAATCCCAATTCAGTTTAAATTAATTGATTGGTTCATCTTTCATTTTCACATAAATTATATCTAACTTGACACTTAACTGTCAGCTCTTGAAGTTTTATTTGAAAAATTAATTTTAAGTGGATAAAATTGAAAAATAGCATTGCATTCTTTATCTTATTAAGAACTTCATCTCTTTAAAAACTATATTTTTACATTCTCTCTACTCTAACTTTTTATAAACATGGGATTTGAAGTTATTTGTTAAAAAATTATATTCAACAGAAGGTAACAAATGGTATATCATAATATTTTGAAGAATTTTTTATTTTATTTGAGGAAACACTTAATCGTTTGTGGTGATTCAACTATTTATTTATTTATTTTTCTTAAGTTTAAATAAAAAGAGAGATTAAGAAGGTAACTTTGAAATTTTTGGTAGTATAATTTGATTTTCTCAATATTGAAAAATACATTAATTATTTTTAGATATAATATATTTATTAAGATGAGTTAGTTTGAACTAAATTATATTTAGTATTTAAAAAATTATTTTTATTTAAAGTAATTTTGTAATAATTGTTGAATGTAAGATTGATATTTTGTACAAATAAAGAAAAATAGTATAATTGGTAAAATGATATTTATAACCCATATCTAAAGACGAGAGCTTGTGAATTCAGTAAATATATCGCTAAAGCGATGGATTAGTGTTTCAAGTGCTAAAATAATCATATTGTTGAATAGAGACTTAAGCAAGAGAGATATCAAGATAATTCTCTTTCTTGTGAAATACTCAACACTTAAGCAACAATGTAATAATTCAAGCATTAAGGTAAAAGTGTGTATAATGAGTTTTTAAAACTTATTGAATTTACATAAAGTATCTTTGCTTAAGCACTAATGTGACACTTCAACAATATGGAAGGATGATAGTCCCTTAGATGAAGAGAGAGAACTTAAGTTAGAGAGACTATATCAATTCTCTCTTTAAAGTTGTTGTTACTTAATAGATATATACTTCCTTAAGTGAGAAAGTTTTATTCCATTTGAGTCAACAAGTTTTCTCAAAGAATAATAATGATAAAATGTATATACTTATAAGATATATTTGATAAATATTATATGTGAACATGTATATGATATTGTAGTCTAACGTAACTTATGCTGATACTTAATATGGTATTGTCACATGATAAATATGTCACACGCAAATAAAAATTCATTATAAAAAATTCACACATACCTTATTTTTTAATATTAGGTATGCCATAATTTTTTTTTATCTTTAATCAAATAACTTAGTCACTACTATAAATATTTTTGCGTTTGTAAAAGTAAAATATAATTACGTTCTTTTATTTTTATTGAACTTTTTATATAAGAATGTGTTTGAAATAACTAAAAAAATTAGATTATTTAATTGCGCGTATGATTAGTTATTGTTATATTCTATTATAATCATAATGTTTTAATTGAGTAACTTTACTGAAAAGTGATCTTAAGATAAATAATTTTATGAACCTAAACAAATCAGCTTTGAAAAAAATTTGAAAATGAAAAAGAAAAAAATTACAAAATAATCATAAACTACAATTTTGAGATTCAAGAAAACAACTTATTTATTGTGAGTTTTTTTTTCTTAAATTTATTGTGTAAACTACTTTCTTTCCTTAAAAGACATGATCTAACATTTGAAGAAACAAATTTAAATAATTTCGACTTTTATTCTGAAACATTCAATTTAAAAAAAATGACAAAAACACAATATAAATAAACACATTAATTAATTAAGATGTTAACGTTTTCCTGATAAAAGTAAAATAATTAAACTGAAATATTGTTTTCCTTTCAATTAAGTTTTTTTAATTAATAAAGATAAGTTAAAAATTCAAATAAAAGTAAAAAAAAAAAAAAAAAAATTTTCAAAAACTTTTCCCTAAGTAACCGAAACTCATTTGCACACCGTTCAAGCAGCAACAATGGAGGGAAGAGAGAGAAAATTTTCTCTCTCCTCTCCAACGGAGCCTCTCCACAACTCCCATTATTGTTTCTCCACTCCATTGCAGCAGCATCAATCTCATGTGAGTTTGGGTATCTTCAAAATTTCAAATTTTTATTTTTTTAAAAAACTAACCTAACTACCTCACGTCACCGTCACCGTCAGTGATTGCTATCTCCGTCGCCTTTAGCGCCATATCTGACGACTCTGATGGTTTCATGGTTATTCAAACACACCCATGTCCTCAAAATTTGTTTTTTTGTAATGTTATGTTGTTAGTTTTGATTTTTGGTTCTTTTTGGTTTTGATTTATATACAGAACGTAGATACAGTTCATTAACTGTTTTTTTCTTTTTGTATTGTTGTTCTCTTTTTAGAATTAGAATTTTACTGAATGACAATTTACGAAATAAAAGTTTGTTTCAAATTCAGCTTAAATGTTTTTAGTGTTGTTATCTGATCATAGTTGAAATTGAAATTTTAATGTGACAATTTGCCTAATCAAAGTTGTATTAGATGTCAGTTTAACTGTTTTTAGCTTTAAACTCTAGTCGGAATCAAGATTTTACTTTGAAATTTGGGTCATAGAAGTCTGTATTATTGAATTTCAGTATAGCATGGATGTAAAATTTGAATTCTGATTAGAGAAAAACATGGAAAGTGTGGTGTTTTGTTTGTTTATGTTTATGTGGTTGAGTTTTGATAATTGTGGTTCTTCTAGTAAGGGTGTGTTTGGTTGTGCAGGAAATGTTGGCTTTGAAGAAAGCATATGCAGATGTAATTCTGAATACTGTGAAGGAGTCTGCAGGTCGGGTAATGGTGTCGGAAAAGAGAGCACTTATGTTCCAGCGGGAGCTCACTGCAGCCAAAGAAAATGCTCTTCATATGTTAATGCGTCTGAAGAAGATGATGGATGCTAAGGTCTTATTTTCAGTGCCGAATTTTGTGGTTGATATGGTTATTTGATGATTATAATGATTCGAGAATCTGCTTAGGTTAGATTTTAATTTAATTGATATTGACATGTTTGATTTGTATTTGACTGAGAATGAGGATTTCAAGTCAGTTTATAAGAATGGATTTTGTGTGAATGGTGAAGTAGAGTCACTTTTTAAATGTAATTATGAGTATGTTTTGAAAACTTTATGGTTCACTTACCATTTTTAAGCTCGATGTAGTAGAATCAAGAACAATTCACTTCTCACTGAATCAATCTATAATGTAGAGTCAGTTATTTTTTGGAAGCCAGAGTAGCCAAACACATAAACTACACTTAGCATTTGTTTTCGCCACAGAAATGATTTTTACGGCAAACCAAACAAGCACCTAGGCCAAATTGAGTGATGTTGTTCTTTAGATCCCCACCCTTATCTTCAATTTTTCAGTGTTTGCCCACTTTGAGTTTCATTTTGGAATCTGAAGTGGAAGATCCTTAGGATCACATTTGATGTGCTTGTAGTATGAGTTTTTTTTTTTTTTTTTTTTTTTTTTTTTTTTTTTTTTTTTTT
>Ga0209489_109845_pt1 | contig 11451 bp, 4 predicted proteins | sample SiratrowhiteBW_FD_187527 | JGI IMG/M metagenome (GOLD analysis project Ga0209489, IMG submission 187527) | Root nodule microbial communities of legume samples collected from California, USA - Siratro white BW (SPAdes) (version 2) | ecosystem: Host-associated > Plants > Roots > Nodule | place: USA...
AATAAGTTAACAAGTTTTTAAGTAAATTATTGTATTATTCTCTTTTAAAATTATATTAGAACTATGTTAAAATTGTTAGATGTTTAAAATATTGTCTTTTTGAACTGGACACTCCACTAATACGTGTCGTACGAGTGTCGTACGGGTGTCAGTGTCCGATACGTGTCGGACACGGATACGTCACCAAAAATGAAGTGTCCGAGCTTCATAGCAGACAAGACTGGTAAATTAAGAAGGGTCTTAACAATTGTGTCCACTAGTTCAGCATCACTCCTTCAATTTCAATAACAATTACAGAACAAGTCATGTATTACCAAAATGGAAGTACAAGCTTAACATAGGGTTATTGAGTAAGTGAGTGGTTTACCCGTAATTGCTCTCATCCCATCCATAGAAATTTGCAGCTTTGGTGAGTGCTTGGCTCCATCTGGACATGCCATCGTCCAGTTGTTGTCTTGAGAATGTTTGCTCTGCAGTTGCTTTGAAGGCTTTTCCAAAATGACCCTTCTGAAGACGCACATCAGATGGCTGAATTTCGTAATAAACGGGGAGAACATGTCGGGAATAAGTTTGGTGGCATTGGATGATTTGTTGAAGCTGATGAAGACACCAAGCAGATTCAGAATAGCTTTTGGTGAAAACAACAATTGCTACCCGGCACAAATTGAGAATAGGTGGTTCGAAGTGCGTTGACTCGACTGCATTGTGATGGTGAAGGAAAGTGGTAAAGCCAACTGCAGAGAGGGCAGAATCGAGATGAGCACATCGTACATCAATGGAAGTTTGGATGATGAAGAAGCGAAATCCATGGAAGAAATGGAAATGGATGAGGTGATGAAGTGTTAGAAGAAGAGAAATCAATGAAGCAACGCAGTCAAATAAAACATATGCATAGATATAGCGATATAGTCGTGGAATCACGTTAAGATAAGCAATAGTCCTTTGATTTTAATTTAGTTTATTGACTCGGAACCAGTGACCCCATCGATTTCCGGGTTTTGGGACTTCATCCAACCCAACATGTGATCAAATGAACGGTTTTCTTGAACCAAAACGACCATCGTTTTGATGGGGTAAGGCCAACCATTAGTACCAGATCTTGAAGTCATTTTTCAAATGGGATGTGAAGATAAGCTTAGAAGGAAGAGAATGTTATATATATATATATATATATATATATATATATATATAAGTACATGGTTTAGCTAGCTCACACCTATCAAAGATTAAATAATGATTCTTTATCTTTGAAATTTAAGTTTTTTATTTAATTAGATTATACAACGATTTATATGGGACTTTTTTTATTATATTTTCTCTGTTAAATAGCTCGATTAATTTGTGTTTTTCCATTACTTTTTAGGTGTCTTAGTTATGAGAATTGTGCTATACTTTTATTGGATGATATGATTTCTCTTCCTTTGGTTATCTTTGTTTTTCCTGATAGACAGAGAATCTGCTTTCTTTTTTTAACCACTAATTGAGCGAGAATCCCAAGTTTAGCTATGGTAATTATTGTGACTGGTAGTTTGTTTTTCTAAATACTTTAATTATGAAATTATATCTAAAGAAGTTATATACCATTTACTTCAATTTTGTTACCATTTTACTTAAAAAAGAGAAAATTGATAATGAGACATGATTTTAATATAAAAGTACAAATCAAGCGAGACCAGAACGATTCCAATTAATTGATTGAGTGAAAACATGTTCAACTAATATGATTTCTTCATTGTAGAAATCAATTTCTCCTTAGTTGAATTTTAGGTCATTAAATATATAAGAAAGCTTCAAATAATTTATTGAATAAAAAATATTGAAAAAATATTTAAAATAAATAGTAAAAAGTTTAATAAGTATTTATTATTTTTTATATGTAGTGTTTGATATAAAAATTAATATGTACATTGGAACGTAGAATTGGAAAAGTTAAAAAACATTAATATTAAAGAGGAAAATGAGGACATAAATATTTTACTAACTAGGTTTTATTATAAAATGTGTAATATTTTTAATCATAATTAAGTAATGGATAATTAAATTTGAAACAAAAGTGACAAGGAAGGAGAAGTTATTTAGTTTATTATGACCAGAGTAAGTAATCTGGTTAAAAGAAAATAATGAGTTACATTAAAGAATTACTATATATAAGTGTAATTTTTGTTATTGTGACCTATATTACAACTATAAGTACTTGACATTTGAAATTTACTTATCCATTTTTTTATGTATGCGAGTTGTAATTGATTTTCAAGATTCGTTTCGTCTCATATGGGGTTCAGTATAAATTTTGGACTCGTGTAAATAGACTATTAATCTTGATTTCGAACCGGATGAACATGGGTAACAAACGTGGTTAAGTCTAAATGATAATATGAACAAACAATTATGACATGCCTACAAGATAGTCTCAGAGCTTCAAACTCACCACAATCATTTAATTTGACTATGAAAGACATAGGTCGAAGTTGAAGTTGGGAAGAGGCTATCTCATTGACAACAAACTCGAAGTTTTGACGGTTATATCTTTGCAATAAAACATAACATATTGTTGTTCATTTTTTGTAGGATGACGGTAATATCACCCGGTCCTTGTGCCTCGTTCAACAAATCAATCTTTTGTTCTTTTGAATGTTGTCTTCACAAGAGCATGTATTGGAAGTGATCGTGTACCCCTCAATATGGATTTTATGCATTCAATCAGATTTGTTGTCATATGGTTAAACTTCTTGCCTCTATCAAATGCTTGTGTTTATGTTTTCAATGGTATTTGATTGATCCAAGACATTGCTAGCCGGAATTCTGATCGCATTGTGGATAATCTTGCTATAACAGTTGGTTGTTTTATCTCATACGCTGTGACAATATGAAAAATTAAATAAGTTACAACACTTAGTTAAATGTAAATTAACATGCATAGAAATTAATAAACAAAGGGAAAAACATATCGATGTTGATTAATTGTCACTTCAACTCAGTATTTTTAAACTTTTTATTGAAGTTCGAAGCAATATGTGTTATACAAAACACTAAGGAAAGCCCATGTCCTTCCCAAGCAACATCCAGAGATTGCAATGATGACAAAATGGATGTTCATTTGTTAGTGATTAGGCAAATATTTGACTGAGGCGTCACATACTTGCGTAATAATTGGAAGAACTATATCATAACCTCCTTTATTTCCCCTTCAACAATGAAAAATTTAAGTGAAAATATATTTTGGTTTCCATCTTGAACAATTGCTGTCAAGAAGGTACAGTGACTCTTATTGGCCTGGCAATTAATAACTAGAGCCCAAAGAGGTTAAGTTTCTTATAAAAATTCAAGTCAAAATTATTCTCAATTGTTCACTAATTTGAATTTGTTTTGTTTCAATTCATTTGGACTACTTACACGAAGGTTGAAGTCACTTCTTTCGTAATTGGTGAGGTTTATTAGTTGTGTAATAGTACCATTGATTTGTTTTACAACTATCAAATTCCACCAGGCTAATCAGGTCAAGCGATAATTTAGGTTTCACCAACCTATTCTAGTTGAACCATTAAATCTCGACCAGGTTCATAAAGAAGACGTGAGGGGCAGAACAGAGCAGTATTGGCCACAATATCATACAAGTTGGATAACAATGTAGAACGATCAACAGAACTGACTTATTAAAGGAGTTCAATTCATTAGTAATGGTCATTTGTATGACACGTCTGCATACATATAATGGTACAATACCCACACTTTCCGCTACATTACGCCTCCCAGACAACAAAGTGATGACAATGTAAGTTCATATATGTACACTTTTCATCATGTATTTCTACTTGTCTAAAATTCTGCATTTCATCTCTAAAGTATGACAATCCAAAAGATACTGAGCCTCCCCTCTTAGAGTTAAGATGTTGGGTCTTCTCACACTTTGTTGTTTCATGACCAGTCATTTGGTTGATTCAATCACTTGGGTTTTTATTTTCCCCCATAAACCACATTCATGGATCATCAATCTCATATGTCATTCCAGTCACTTTTGAACCAGGTTCCATCCACATATAACATTTTCTCTTATCAAATGTCTAGTTTTTCACCTCTACCAAATATGTTTGCAACTTCATCTTTAACCCCTCAATCTGCATTCCATTCTTCCTCATCGACATAATATTATCAGCCAACATTGCCCATACAACAACCAGATATTGAACATCACAATGATAATGATGATTCAATATCACCTTTGCCATAAGAAAGAAGATTCAGAAGACAAAGAAAAAGATCACCTTAAGGGACGTCATCATATAAATAATTTTTTTTCCTATTGTAATTGTATTTTTACAAATTTTTGTATTTTATTATTGACTTTATGTATTCATTACTTTGTATAGTAAATATTATAAATTTATTTTTAACATTTTTTTCTAAAATAATATTTTCGTTTACAAAATGCTGATATAATGCACATGTATAAGTAACATTTCGATTGAACTAATACTATTGCAACTTAATATGAATCATTGTGGATAGAAATCGTCATTGGAGAGCATAACCTCATGGTGCCAGTAGTCATTGCATAACTTGGGAGTGCAAATAATAGTAGGGGTTGCTGAATTAAGGACAAATAAATCATGACAAGTGGAAACGATTTCAACAATGAAGAAATTGTGTTAGGTGTTGACAATTTTAATTAAACATTAATTGAAATCATCCAGGTCTCGGATCATGTGACTTAACACTAAAATCGTGCTGCCTAACACGATTTCTCTTCCACATAAGTAAAATGATGGTGTACTGTTGGCACAATTTCTTCATGTAAAATGTATCCGATCAATACAATTTGTCACATAAATAATATTTTTTTTTTCCATTTTAGATAATAATGTGACAAATTGTCCCATTTTGAGGAAAAAAAAACTAGCTTTTATACCACCCGAAACACACGGAGTAAAAATAAGTTTAAAAGTTAGAATAGAAAATCTTGTGTTCCCATGCTATTATCAAGATATAGTTTTAAACATTTTGATGATACTAGAAAAATAAAAAATTTACAAAGAAATTTTGAATGAGAAGAAATTAATAAGAATAAAGTATTTTTAAAAATTTGTTGAACAAATTATACTTATTCAACGAAATTTAGAAAAAAATAAATAAATTTCTCGCTGAAAACAATTCATAGAAAAATTGGATTTGTGAAGTAAAAGTTAACTTTTAAATTTGGAGAAGCTATTTGAGAAAGTCTACTTTGCGAATAACATTCATTCAAAGAATTTGCTAGAAAAGAAATTACCTTGTTTCGAAGATAGGAAGATATAAATATTTCTAAATCCTAAAAGAATAGACACGAGAGCAAAACCAAGAGAGAATTTCAATGAAATTGTTGAGGAAACTTGGAAAAAAGAAATCTTCTCTAAGTCATCCATAATCGTAACGAATGTTTGCTACTTTATCATCATGTTTTGTTATTTTTCTGTATTAATGTAACAAACCAAGCATCATGTATTGGTCTTGATCTATTTTATATATTGAGGTCATCTCTATTTTATATAACGGACACTAATTTCTCCATGATTGAATGTTAGGTCATTGAATATATAAAAAATAATTTCACCTAATTTATTAAATAAAAATATGTTGAAAAAATATTTAAAATAAATACTAGAAAATTTAATAAGTATGTTTTATTTATTATATGTAGTATTTGATATAAAATTTAACATGTATATTGAAGTATAGAATTGGAAAAAAAAAATATTAATATTAAAGAGCAAAATAAGAAGATAAATATTTTTGCTAACTATGTTAAATTATAAAATGTGTAATATTTTTAATTATAATTGAGTAATTAATAATTGATTTTAAAACAAAAGTGACAGGGAAGGAGAAGTTATTTAATTTTTTAACGACTAGAGTAAGCAAACTGATTAAATGAAAATAATGGGTTACATTAAAAAGTTACTGTGTATTAGGGTATTTTTCCTTATTGTGACTTTTATTAAGGTAATAAATATATTTTCTTACCCTATTTGAAATTGACTCATCCATTTCTTTATGTATGCTGGTTGTAATTGATTTTCTAGATTAGTTTGGCCTCTTGTGAGAGGGTTGGACATAAAATTTGGACCCGAGCAAGGAGACGAATAATTTTGATTTCGATCTGAATGAAATTGTATCTTGTAGGCCTTGTAATTATTGTGGAGGTTATAGATGGGTGCCACAAACGCGGTTAGGTCTAAACGACAATATGAACAAAAAACTATAACAGTCACATCACATTCATTTAATTTGGCTGTGAAAAATATAAGTCAGCACTGAAGTTGGGGAGTGGCTATCTCGTTCAAAGTTTTGGCAGTCATATCTTTGTAATGACACATAACAGATTGTTGTTCATTTTTTCAATAAGAGGACAATAATATCTTTTGGATATATATGACTTACTCGTAACATGCACACAACATTTTTGCCTTGTTTAACAAACTAGTCTTTTGTTCTTTTGAATGTTGTCTTCACATGAGCACATATAGGAAGTGATTGTGCATCTCTTAAAACGAAATTTATGCATTCAATTAGGTTTCTTGTCGTATGGTTGAACCTTTTGCCCCATCAAATGCTTGTGTCTATTTTTCTAGTGATATTTGATTGATCCAAGACACTGCTTGTTTTTTATCGCATTGCGGATAGTTTTGCCATAACATTTGGTTGTTTCATGTTATAAGATGTGACAATAACAATTTCGTCTGAGCAAATAAAATTATTCCAAAATATAAAAACAATATAAAATAAAAATAAAAATGTGTGTTATTATTTAAATAAAAAAAAATAGTTTTGGTTCCATTCTATTTTATGAATAAAGTTAAAATAAAATTTGTAAAAAGGGAAAAAGTAAAGAAAATCAGTCTATTAAAAATTTGTTAAAAAAATATAATAATAACAAAAATAAAATTGTCATTAAAGTGTTGCCATGTCACATCCTCTTTTTTTTTGCTTGCCTTTTCTGATGCCCATTAATGATTCGAAAATTAATTGAAAATAAATTTAAAAAATGTTAGAAAGGCTAGAAATTTGAATAGTTGATATGATTATTATTCTGATTAATTGCAAATGATTCTGTTTAATAGTGATTAAATACTGATGATTTTCAATTAAATGCTGATTGTCTAATAAATAATTGGTACATTTTCTTTTTGAATTGTTATGCTCATCCCTTCTTATTTTACAGGCTCCATTTGGTTTATGTTCTAAAATAGTAATTAGATGATTTGTTTTATTTTTCGAAAAGTAAAAAATAATAACGATAATAAATATATATTTCAAAATAATAATAATAATATTAAAATAAAATAAAAAAAGGTTTGAGTATCTATTTCTATTGTTGTGTTATTTAGGTTGCTTTCAATAAATGTAAAAATGAAAAAAACAATAAAGAAAAAACAAATTAAAAAATAATAATAAAATGTTTCAGTCACATTATCTCCAATATTCCCTATTTATTCCCCATATTTATTTATTTTCAAATTTTGATTATATGTATGGGAGGTTATAATGCCATAATAGCAATAATAGGTACAATCCTGTCCATTTGTTTTGTTTTAGTCTGTGTTCGTTGTTCTTAGGATTTAACAGTCAGTTGGTGTCATAAGTGGGGATAATTAGGAATTAATAGATTTGAATCTCAATTAAAAGAGAATAATCAATTTACAGTTCACAAATTATAATTAACTGGGAATAATTAGGAATTAAGGGATTTAAAATTCGAATTAAGAGTGGACTGACTAGAATTAGTATAAATATGCATAGTGAGCAAGTGGATACACACGGGAAATAAACACATAGAGACAACAAGAATCACAGTGCTGAAAAATTAGTGGCATCTAGAGTCATCGAAAGCAGTGCTTCAACGGGTAAGTTCGAATCTATCGTTTTTTGTATATGTATATATATTTTTGATTGCTCGTTTGATTCTTTTATTGTCCTATAATTCAACCCATATTGCTTTGATTTGTGTTAAAAATGTTGTTTAAGGATCTTCAATCGATATATTTTGGTTGCTCACTTGATTCTTTTATCTCTTTATGTAATATGATTGTTTGAGAGTTTTTACAATATCTTGATATTTAACCCTTTTTGCTTTGATTCGTCTAAAAATAAATATAAAAAATACAGGACCTTTTTTATTTCTCAAACAAAATATAAAATTTTTCTAAAAATTTAATGAATAATTAATTTTAATTTTTCTAAAAATTTAATGAATAATTAATTTTTCGGGAGAAAGTAAAAAAAATAATAATAAAGTGATGTTGTGAAATAATTTTCAAAAATCATAAAAAGGTAAAAATTTTCAGAAAAAAAAAGAAAGAAAAATGGAAAAGTTTCTAAACAATTTTAAAAATCGTTGAAAAAATAAAGAATAAAAATTATCAAAAGAAAAATTAAAAAATATAAAACATTACTTGATTTTTTTTGAAAAAAATAAAGATATAAACCTAGTAATAATGATAATAAGAAAATTGATAAAAAAAATGTTTTGGGCTTAATATTTTTATTATATTTTATTTCTATGCCATTTACATTTATTATTTAAATCAATTATTTAGTTTTTATTCAATATTAAGTAAAAAAGTAAAGAAATATATACTGAAGTTATTAAATTAAAAAATATAAAACATTACTTGATTTTTTTTGAAAAAAATAAAGATATAAACCTAGTAATAATGATAATAAGAAAATTGTTAAAAAAAATGTTTTGGGCTTAACATTTTTATTATATTTTATTTCTATGTCATTTACATTTATTATTTAAATCAATTATTTAATTTTTATTCAATATTATGTAAAAGGGGTAGCGTGTGGTACTGGTGCTCCATGCCACATAAATAATGAATATCAAGCTGGTGCTCCATGCCACATAAATAATGAATATCAAGCTGGTACTCCATGCTACATAAATAATGAATATCAAGTTTTATTTTATTTTAATTATGTTTATATGTATATTTGTATTCCTTTTTTTTTTTCTTAACAGAAATAAAAGTGGGTTAGGCAAAAGAATTAAAAGAAAAAAATATTTTTATTAACAAACCTTTTTTTTAAAAAAAATAAAAATATTATATTCCAAATAATTTCAAAAATAATTAAAAAATAACAATCATAAATAAAGCATTTTTAAAAAATAATAAAAATATTCAATTTCAATAAAAAATAAAAAACAGTTTTAGAAATTAAAAAATATAACCAAATATCACCAAACCAAAATTCTTAAAATATTCATTCTGTGTCTCATTAACAAAACTTAACAATTATTATAAGATGAGATACTACTTGGTCAAAAGTCGACTTCCTCAAAATTATCCATATTCAACCTCAAAAGATTTTAGTGCACTTTTTATAAGAACATGTTTTGTTATTTTTCTCTATTAATGTAACCAACGAAGCATCGTGTATTGGATTGATCTATTTTATACATTGGGTAATCCCTATTCTATGTCAGCATTTTATTTATCTGCTTAATGTTTGCTATACATGAGAAATCGTACTTTTTTTAGATACGAAATCTAACTTAGAAGTATTCTCTATTTCTTGATATGGATTGAATGACCTAATGAGTTTGATTGGTAGGATAAGATTTAGCTTATTTCTTGTTATATATTGTCAATCTTAAAACAAGATTTTTTATTGAGGGGATTGATATTTGGTAATAAAACATAGAGAATCTAGTTATTGAAGAATCAACGACTAGTTACTTTTTTATCAGTATATTAGCATGAATAAATGAAAATTGATTTGTACAAGTTATTAAGTAAGTTTAATGTAATTCAATCTCACTCTTGTGTATATTAATCTTTTCTTAACTTAAAACACATATCTACATACCCATTCATTATATACAACCAAACAACTATTGCAAAGAGGTATTATTAGCTCCCTCACCTACAATAAAGCAAACTTTATCCAAGACTTTTGAGAATTACTCCTAGCCATCCATGTAAGCCTTTCAACACAACCTGCAATAACAGTATCTCTTCTTAAGGAACTCATCCCAGAAAAAATAGAGAAAAGAACTTAAAACTTAGACAGGATCCTTTATACTTACTAAAACAAAATTATGACCAGTCTAAAATTATGTACTTTTCACTCTGCGAACTCATAAGAAAACCTAAAATATTTTAAAAATAAAGAAATAAAAGCATAAATAGATGTTTTAACCCCTTACAAAAAAAGTTCCAGGTCATTTATATCAATACATCCACCATACAACTATACTATCCTTAATGTTGGTATGATTACTAACAAAAAAACCCTCTAACCAGACTCAATACCATTTTCACAATACATAATTGTAGCGATTATGCCTACATTAAAGGCACAATTACAATACTTGCAGAACTATATTGAGCCTAACATTCTGCAAGAGGACCTGTTACTGATAAGCTTCAGCCTAAATTGCAACTGTGATGTATTTTCCCTTGAGGTCCAGCAGCTGCAGTATCTCTGCATGTAGTACTGTGTTTTCTACAAAGACTTCACCCCTTTTCACTTGCTTATTGTAGCTGTCAATAATCTTCAAATTTTCTCCACGTCCCTGCTGCTTAGACATCACTTTCATACTTCCTAATGTCTCTCAGACCAATCTTCTGAAGGTTGCAAACTAATACCAACAGCACATGCCAATACAGACCTACTTGGCATAACCATATCCCTCATACTACATTCAATGATTCCCAACGTTAATTTTGTAGGTATAAACCTGTGTATCAGTTCTCTTTATTGTTTGTGTTTTTAGGCATCCACCCACATGATATTGATACCTGTTAGAGTAAGAGAAAATTATTTGTAATTAAAATTAAAATAATTTGTAAGATCATGACTGTATTTGAAGAAATTTAGTTGAAAGCTGAACATTGAAAAAGTTAGGTGACTTGTACATAACTGAAAGCTAAGGAAACTTATAAATGTAAATGAAAAATTTGATATATTTAAATTATACGTAAAATAAACAGAATCAGTGTAAATAACTAGAAATGAAATTCAACTTTGTTTCGTCTAGCCTTAAATAAAGGGATGAGGCTTCTTATGTTGAAACAAAAACAGAGACTTCATAACAGATAGCAAAGCAAAAGACATAACAAACTATGGAACCGCAGCTATCTTTATTTCATAATGCAATATTATTTTAACGAGGATTTTTGAATGAAATAATATATGGCAAAAGGCAAAAGAATTGACAAAACTAACAAGGAGAAGGCAAATACGATAATCAGAACTTAAAGCAGCCAAGGAAGCACAATGTGAGGAGCAAGAAACTGGGTAAAATAAATATGAATTGTAAGCTATACTGAAAGAAAAACAAAGAAAGAATTAGAAAAAATAAATTACAATCAAGGACACAAGGAATAATTCCATAACTGAAGGGATTCTGCTGTTCTCAAAGAACATAAATGACTTACCAGAACTCATTATATAATTTTCTTTATAAAT
>Ga0209489_109848_pt1 | contig 11446 bp, 6 predicted proteins | sample SiratrowhiteBW_FD_187527 | JGI IMG/M metagenome (GOLD analysis project Ga0209489, IMG submission 187527) | Root nodule microbial communities of legume samples collected from California, USA - Siratro white BW (SPAdes) (version 2) | ecosystem: Host-associated > Plants > Roots > Nodule | place: USA...
CCAAAAACATACATCAAACATTCTCCCAAAACATTCTAATTTGAACAAGCATTCTAATGATATAGATAAACATTCAACACATATTGTTCTTCCATTTCAAAGAAGATAAAAACACACCTCTTGTAGGGCAGTGGTGATGCCAAAACCGAACCTGCAATGGTGATGCCAAAACCAACAACACAAACGAACCCAAATCGGCCAAACGAACCCTACCAAAACCACAAAGCACAAACAAATGCTCAATACAATAATAATATCAGTAAAAGCAAAATAAAATGGAAGAGAAAGAATGAGCGCACAACTTCAAAGGAAACGGAGCTCGAACGGACTTGAAATCGAAAATAGAACCGTTCAAATCGAAGCTCTCGATGTCGCGAACAAGAGGAAGTAAAATGGAGTAGAATGAGGTGCAAATGGAGGTCGAAAAGTGAAGGAGAAGACACCGGAACAGTGCCAGGGAGAATGCGCGTGCAGCGGAGAAGAAGAAAAGTGAAGAAAAAAGACGCGTTTGAAATAAAATAGACGCACCACGTCGGTTCTGGGCTCCTAACCGACGTGGTGCATGCACTGAAAGTAAAAAAAAAAGTTGATGCACCAGCCACGTCGGTTAGGAGCCTAGAAACCGACGTGGATGGTGCCCTAATTTCAGTCAATTTGTCCCAATTTTTTCACTGTGTGCACTATGTCGGTTTCTATTAGACAACTGACGTAGTGTGTAAAAGTCCCACGTTGGTTGGGGCTCCTAACCGACGTGGGAATCAAGCGCGTATTTAAGAATTTCAAAATTTGGTTTTTTTATGTTTTATAAATACATCAATGACGGTTATTTACTTGAACCGACGTGGTTATGTTCATTTATTTACAAAAATACCACCGCGTTTTTGACAACGTCGTTTGCTGATTTAACCGTCTTAATAAGGGGACGTTAAAGCCTAGTTTTCTACTAGTGGATAATGATGATAAGTGTTGTTTATTTTTCAACCAATAAATGAATCTTTATCCAATAAAATGTATGTTGGCTAGAATTGTAGATAATGTAAATTATATTTAGAGTAATGAACAATGTAGTGATTTAGAAACAAATAGAAAAATTCAACTAGTTACTGGTTTTCGAATTATGAGTTGGAGATTTTATTTATTTATCTTTTAAAGAAAACTAGTTTAGTCTTAATTTAGATTGATTTTTCTTCTAAAACTAAGATGTGATTTTTTTATGTAATAATAGTTAAAAAAAAAACATGATAATATAATCAAGTATGTGTATAAATTATAATTATAAAAGTGTACACATACTTGATTATATATAATCAAAAAGACACTGTTAAAATATTAATATAATCAAGAATATAAAAGGCAGAAAGAATAATAAAAAAATAGAATCAAATAAGTATATGAATTAAAAATGAAACAAGAAAATTACCTTTTTAATTGTTAAAATAATAATTGACTCAAACATGATATTTCAATGCATGTACTCCAATGCATGAATATATTTTAGTAATACAAATAAATAAATATATATATATATATATATATATATATATTAATTAGACATTCCATGGTTGAATTTTTTGAGTAACTTGTAATACATAATGTTAGACATTTTTCAATGATCAAATAACAAAATTAAATTACCAATTTTGTTAAATATCACACTATAGTTAATAGTTAATGTTCATATGTTAGTAACAGGAACATGTTAATCATATCAAACATAACCTTTATTTTGGTTAATGAATATATCTAATAAATACACTAACACACTGTGGCTTGTCAAGAAACATAAGATTATTAAGTGAAATTTTTAAACTTACATAAGAAGATAAGCATTACATAATTTTTATATTTTGATACACATAATAAATGCTTCTTATCTCTTCAAGTGATGCCTTTAAATACTAATTTAAATGAAATAATTACTTTATATTGTCACCTGCACAATCATGTTCAACCAATGCATGTTGCTCAATACTTTTCTATGATTAAACGTGGATTGGAGGAGTAAGCGATGCTGATGTGGCTTCTTTTTCAACTTGGAAACTGCATTTCTTTGATTTGCATTTATCTGATGAGGTCATGACTTCATGTTTTATCTTCATTTTAGTGTGAAAGATAACCAAATTAAATGTAAAGACGTGTAAATATTGTTGATGAATATTTTTAATTATTATTATATTAAATTTGAAACAAATGTTGTTTATTTTTTATATAATTTAATTTAAAACATCAACGAAATATATTTTAAAAAATATATATTAAAGAGAGATAACTGATATATTCGATGAAAATGATTTATATATCTCATACTTTGTCACATAAAGATACATTAAAAAAATTGAAATTACATACAGGCAAAATGATGTAATGGTCAAAAATCCATAAGTGTTCATTTTATATACAGATTTACATACAGATGATAATCTGTATGTAATATGGTTTTATGTAATTTACATATAGATTTATTCTCTGTATAATTTACTGACAGAATTCTACATATGAATTTATTCCGTATGTAATTTATATACAGATTTATTTCATATGTAATCAATATTGTTTAAAAAATTTATTTACAGTTTTTTTCAATTTTATTACTACTTTTATATTTTATTTTTATTTTTGTATATCTACTTTTTAAGATTATTTTTACTATTGTTTTAGTTAAATTTATTAACAATATAATGTTAGGTGAGATTCAAACCCATTCAATTTTATTACTACTTTTATATTTTATTTTTATTTTTGTATATCTACTTTTTAAGATTATTTTTACTATTGTTTTAGTTAGATTTATTAACAATATAATGTTAGGTGAGATTCAAACCCATTCAATTTTATTACTACTTTTATATTTTATTTTTATTTTTGTATATCTACTTTTTAAGATTATTTTTACTATTGTTTTAGTTAGATTTATTAACAATATAATGTTAGGTGAGATTCAAACCCAAGCTCCACATGGACCAATAAAACTGAGCTTACCACTGAACCACAACAACTTTGTTGTGATAATATGATTATTAACATTTTTATACAACTAATGTTATTATTATTATTATTATGATTGTAATTATAATTTATACAATTAATAATAATACTAATATTAACATTAATAATAATAATAATGATGATAATATTAATAATAATAATAATAATATTTTGTTAAAAATATTATTAATATTAGCAACAGTTTTATTAAAATATAAATAGTATTAATAATATCTAGTAATAAGATATTATTAATACTATTTATAATAATAATAATAATAGTAAAAATACTATTAATAATATAACAATAATATCAACAGTAATAATAATAATATAATAATATCAATAATATTATTAATTTTATTATATTAATAATAATATTAATAATAATAATAATATTGATAATAATAATATTATTAATGGTAATATTAATATTAATAATAATGTTAATAATAATAATGAGAATAATAATATTAATAATACATTATAATAATAATATATTAAAATATTAATAATAATAATATATATTTGTAAATGAATTTATATACGGATTTAATCCGTGTGTAATAGCCTGATACAAATCCGTATGTAATGTTGATTTTTAGTATGTATTATATTACATATAAATTTACATACGGATTAAATTTGTATATAATATCCTGGACAAAAGTCCGTGTGTAATGTTGATTTTTAATATTACATACCTATTTACATATGGATTAAATCCGTATATAATATTCTGAATGCAAATATAATGTTGATTTTACATAAAGATTTGAATCCGTAGATAATTTCGTATATAATAGTGATTTTACATACCGATACAAATCTGTAGATAAAATTTCGTATGTAATACAAATTTTATATACGGATTTTCATTCATATATAATCTCTGTAGATAATTTAAATTTTTTTCTAGTGATATATGAAATCAGATCTTTAGCATTGACTGCATAAATCTACCTAACAACATCAACACCAATTTTGGATCACATTAAAGTTGTCCTATTCACGCGAGGTTGCAATTGAAACGAATATTGTTTACAGTGTGAAGTCTTCTTTTCAACACTACTATGATGAATAGAGGTTGTTGATCATTCTTCTTTTTGATGAAGTGCGGGCAATTGATCATGATGCGTTTCATAGGCTTCAATCATCTAACCAAGTACGTTTAATATTGAATAATTTTCGGTAGAACAAGTTCTGTTATGGTATTGAGTTTCTTTAGTTTTCCTTAATACACAGGTTTTACTCTTTTTTTACATTTTTTAGGACTTAGGGGACTAGATTTCTTATAAGTTATGTTAGGAGAGGTTGGGTTTTTAAGTGAATCTCAATGGCTTAAGGCATTACTGCGTGACTCTTTGTTATGGAATGTCCTAGATTCACCAGGAGAATAAATAGACGGTTCAATCCACATTCTTTCTGTTTTTTCTTACTTGTTATGCATTTGTGAGCATGAGAGGAGGTTATTATAATTTTGTGCCTGAGTTCCTGTTATGTACGAGACTGTTTGTTTGAGGAAAATATTTTTCATCTTTTTGTTGCTTTTGTATTTTCAAAACTCTGTATAGGAAATAGTGAAAACTGAAAGCAGTAATAGAAAGTTGTTTAAATTGTTTCCTATATAAATATAAACTTCTTGTGAAAACAACAAAGTAATGAAAATAAGGTGGAAGTTTTATAATTAAGCACCAGTACATACATCCCCTAACCCATCCCGGCCATGGAAGTGAATATTGTATTTTCTTTCATTTTACTTGTTAAACATGTTTTCAATTGCTATCAATTGTAGGAATCATCTAGAGAAAAGACCTGAGAGGAGTTGCTGGCTGAAGAAAGGGATTACAAACGTCGAAGAATGTCTTATCAGTCACCTTCACAGGTTAGAAGTACTGCGGTAGTTATTATTTTCTACTTATAATCTTGAATAATTTTCATGTAATTTCATGTACTCGGTCATGGTTTTATTTTCCAAAAGCTGAATAATATTGTGATTTTGTAATCATCTCATAATTATTTTAGTTGGTAGCTTGGTGACACTGTCATATCAGAGTTGGTGCATACTTGTTTTGGCTTATATAACACTATTTAAGAACAAATTATTTGAAGAGAGATTTTAACTTTTTTAAAATTTAAATTCCTTCTGGAAGGTGATGAGGTACATGATAGAGGATTTCATGGAGCAAATCAAGCGGGCTGGGGGTTTTGAAAGCCCTGTGAAGATGTCTGAAGAGAGTGAATTGTTTTCATTTAAGCCTCCTGGCCATGATGTTTCTATGTCTTGACTCACCTACAGTGACAACAATCAACCCACGTTATTCTGAGCAACAATCACAATCTAGTTGTTGTGATGAAAGCAAAAATTTGGATGTTGCATTTTATAGAGATTACAAACAACTCAAACATGACCATCATAGTAGCCAATATTACCGAGAGGAAAATATCATAGAGATCGGCTTTCTACAAGCCATGAAAGACACTCAAGTCGTAGCAGCCATCATAACAAAAAGGATTACTACTCAAATAGAAAGAAGCATGATAACTCATCTAGACTGAGGGATAGGCGGCAAAATGACACTCACAGGAGTCATATTTCAGATTCTTTCCCAAATAAGACATTTTCAGACCGATATGATCCTTCAGAATCTCTTGATACATGTGATGATCATATTTCCTCTGACGCCAAATATTTCAAGTTCGATAAATTTTATGATAAGGATCATTATTAAGACTGTCTTGGTCAGAACTGTGAAGAAACTACATCTCTAGTGTCCTGTGGGTAAGTTATGCTACTGTTTCCTCTTTAGATGTTGTATGTATGTAAATTTGAATGTGAATTGCTACATTTAACGTGGTTTTTTTGCATAAATTTGCAGTAATAACGTAATAATTTAAAGAATGAGAGAAACAAATATGGCCACGTAGTCGAGATTTATATGCTAGTGTTGTTGTTTGATATTACTGTAAATGGCAACTATCTCTGTTCTATTCTGATTACACAATTTATTGTTGCAATGAAGGAACCTCGGTCCTTATTTTGCACTAGAACTGAGCGGCCTTATAAATGTTAAGAGATGGATTCTGAGTTTTATTTTCATATTTCAAACTTTAAGAACATCTTTGGTAATATGATTTTTATTTGTCCATTTATTTGCTTTCAACAATTCTGAATATGTTGGGCAAGGCTAGGCAAAAAGGAAAATAAACTGACGGATTCTTCCTGCACCTCAATACACTAGGAAAATAACCATTATATCTTTAATGAAAAGAATTAAATAAATCCTATACTTTTTTTATTTTTATTTTTATTTTGAATTGTACAGTCAAAATATAAAAAGTTATGTTTCGGATCGTGTTATTTAGAATATAAAAAAGTTGTATTTTAAAAAATTATGTTTTGGATGTGTATTTAGAATATAACAAATTTGTATCTCGGACAGTAGAATGTAACATAAAAAAAGGTTGCTAACGTTACAATCTGAAATTAAAACTTTATATTATGGATCTGAAATTCAAAAACTAAATTCTAAATTGTAGAGTTCAAAATATAAAAATATATTTTGAATTATATATTTTAAAATATAAAAATATATTTTGAATTATATATTTCAAAATATAAAAATTATATTTTAAATTATATAGTTCAAAATATAATTTTTTATAATTTTTTTATATTTGAACTGTACCATTCAAAAAAATTAATAAAAAGGATTATATTTTATATTGTATAATTTAAAATATAAAAATTGTATTCTATATTTTATAATTCAAATTGTAAAAATTATATTTTGAATATTTTTTACATTTTTAAAAAAATATGAAAATTTAGGTCATTTTTTATATTTCTAAAAGAAATATGGAAATCCAAGACGAAATCACGGAAGTGTAGGAAGAACGCGTTGAAATAAACTTCATCTTTTGCCATCCAGTTTCACTAATCTCTTATAATAATGGATTATCATGTATTTTTTGGCGTTTCCTATCTTCAAAATTGTGAAACTTCATTTTTTTTTTTTTTTGTCTAAAATATATTGATTGGAATATAAAACCTTGATATGGGATTTACCTATTCCAGATTTTATGAGGATGTGTTTTTTTTTTTTACTATAAAAATATTAATATGAAACATATGATCTGAATTATCCTCATAAAATTTATGAGGACTGTACACGAAGATGGATCAGTCAGGTTATTAGGACGCCTTCAAGAAAGAACCGGTCGTCCGATAAGATCTCAAGGACAGTGTTAATCTTCCGTCTCGGAGGTTAGAAAGGAAAGTTCTATTTTTGGAATGTCTTTTTCTTACAGCTTTTTCTAGATAGTGAAAATATGTTAGATTCCTCCTTTTTCAGATACGAACACAAATATTAATATAACATAGATACAGATACGCAAATACGATTAAATTAAAAATTATATGATATGACTATATATATATATATTAATATATATTTTTAATATAATTAGTAATATATTTTTAATATAATTTAATATAAATTATTATTTTAATAATTATTATAAAAAAGTTGAAAATATATATTATATTATATTATAATATTGTTTAAATATTATAATATGATATTATTTAATTATAAATAATTAATTAAAAAATTTGAAAAAGTAGCGTGTACTAGTCATTTCTTCTTCTTTCTTTTTCAACTACAACTTATTTTTTCTTTTTTTTTTCTTTTCCTTTGTATCTCCATATATGTGTTCTTCACGAGTAGGTATCATCAATGAGTATTAAAATTAATGCGGTGGTATTTTTGAAATTAAGTATAACTATATCACCATAATTATTATAAATAATGGCGGTCCTATTAATGTTGTAGAAGATAAGAACTGCGATGATAAAATATATAAATATTTAAAAATAGAGATACCACCGCGATTGTTTGCAGAACCGCGGTGGTTAGGCAACTAAATTTTTGAATTATTTTTATATGTTATTCTCGTGAAAGTGTGATACAGGCAAAGCTAGGGTTTTAGACGTTTTCTCTCTTCCCAACCATTTTTTCGGCAAGTTTTTCCGATGAACCATATAAGGTTTTTCCTTTCCCTTTTTAATCTTATTTTCTCGTTTATTTGTTTTTCTCACTTCTTGTCTTCACTGTGTTGTTCTTGTTCTTCGTGTGTCCAACATTCTTGTGCTTTGCTTTTCAACATTATTGTTGACACTGTCAAGACCCACAACTGGGAAATCAAAGTGGGAGAAAGAGAGACATAGAAAGACAAAAGAGAGTCCCACAACTGTCTATCCTCGTTGCTGGACAAAACTACCACCGCCAATAATGCTTGGGACCTTTAAACCGACAAGTAACTCTCTCACTCTCTCTTAACAACTCTTTCTTTAAATGCATCTCTTTGCAAACCGAACCATATCTCTTCTTCTAACCCTAGTTCACAAGTTTCCACCTTTCGTTTCTTACCACTTCCCTCTCTTCGCTCCCTTCTCATATCATCCCCTACTTTCTACTTCTACTATATTGTTATGTGACCTCAAACTTGTTCCAAGCACACCATTTATTATTTTTTTGTTTATTCTCTCTGTGTATATATAAGAACCTACCAAAGCCATCAGAAACACAAAGGAATATATTGTGGGGTAGTTACTTGTATGGGGTCTCGCTCTGCTTCTCCTTAGGGATTACATTTATTACCATTCTTTTGTTAGTATCGCTACCATATGAAATGTTGGTCACCCTCATAGAAGCCTAAGCTAGCAGCATTTAAGGCCATATACTTTCATCACTGCTCAACATTGATGGAGAGGCTCCAAGGACCCCTCAACTCCTGTGTATTCGTTACTTCTTACTCTACTATTATACTACTAATTAATACTACTACTTTCTAATTTTTACTTTCTGTCCTTACTACCCTTTCCATCTTCCATCTCTGGATAGAAGAAAAGTACTGCATTTACTCATCAAAATGCATGCATTAAATGCACCATTGTGTTGTTACTATTTTTCTGAAAATACATGTATCTGCTCCCTTCTTTTTCATTCCTCTTTAGTTCCATTGTGTCTTCTGGGCTTACTAATGTATTTGTGAATTGAAGGGGATGGGTTTGAAACTTCCGCCATTACTTTCGCCATGGCGTTGCTCACCAAAAGGTCTGTGAATAAAGCCAAGTCAAACAACGAAGTTGAGGTTTTTAAGAAATGGCGGTGGTAGGAGGACCATGTGCGTATGGCTTTTAAAAAGCACCCTAATTGCATGATGACGCCGTGAGAAGATTGATGTCGTGTTCAGCTTTTGGATTGAGAACGAATAACTGCTCCTAATTTTTTTGAAAAAAAAGACATACAAACGCGGTTGTAACAACCAACCGCGTTTGTATGTGATGGTATATTATATTTTTTAGCGCGGTTATTGAATCACTTTGGTACCTTTAATATTTTTTAATGCAGTCTGGTCTATCCGATTCCAGAACTGTTATTGTAAATTTTGTATAACTGCGATTAAATGTCATTTTTTTACTAGTGATCGTTATATCCTTAACATACATCCGGTGACAAGGGTTGTGACAAGGGTTGTGTTCGACTCAAGAAACTGCATCTGATACTGTGTCGTCGGCCATGTCTATATCGGCAGCGAAACAGATGCAGGAAAGTGGCCATTAACTACTATGACCGAACTTCGTAGCCTCGATTAATGTTGAAAAAACTGCTAAGTGTTTTGTCCTCTATCTTTTCATATTTATTGTTTTTTGTTTTCTAAAATCCACTTTTATTTCTGTTGATAGATTTGTTCCTGAAAACACACCTTATAAAAGAGACATCTCTCTAGTGCAGCTTCACTACCATTTTGCTAGCCAAATCCTTTTGCAAATTTTGCATAAAAACTTTTGAAACAAATGTTGTTTCCTTTTCATATAATTTAATTTAAAGCAACAACGAAATATATTTTAAAAATATATATTAAAAAGAGATAACTGGTACAGACTCCACTTCCACTCTCACTAATAGTACACTCTCTTAAATTTTAATCTAATGTTACTTTTCAGTTCTAAAATATCAACTATTAAACATATTAAAAAACATAAATATATATATATATATATATATATATATATATATATATATATATATATATTAAAAAGAGATAATTTATTTAATACTAGAAATTAGTGAAACCTACTTTTAACATATTTATGAAAGTGTTTCACAAGATTTTATACTTATAAATCAGAATTTGGTCTAGATCAATCTAGTAGCATTTCATGGAGTATGTATGTATAGAGATTATTACAAATAGTTTTAAATTAAAACTAGATATTACTTTATAATAATTAAATAAAATAAGATATTTTTTTATTGGAATATGGTACTTTTATAAATTTGTAAGATAACTAACTAATAATTAAATGTATAATATTAAATGCAACCAACCATAAGATAAAATAAACAAAGTACCCATCTAATCAAATTAAATACAATTATGAAAGGAGAAGAGGGGTCATAAAGTAAATTAAAACTAGAAATTTGTTTATCCAATGCATGTTTCTCACTTGAAGGCTATGGATTGGAGAAACAAATGGTGGCGGTGGTCTGTCTCTGTCTGTTGGAAGATGCATTTATCTTATTATAGCCATGACTGAGCACTATCTTCGTGTTATGTTTTCATTCCTCAGGGAACAAAATAAGTTTAATGGTAACATTGAAATAACAATTGTCACTATTGTCTAATTTCATCATGCATATATTTCAAAATAAAGACGTACAAAATTTTATAGTGAAATAGTGATGATAAGTATTGTTTATTATTCAACCAATAAATTAATCTTTATCCATTAGAATGTGTGTTGGCTAGAATTGTAGGTAATAAAGATTATATTTATAGTGATGAAAAATAAAGTGATTTAGAAAGAAATAGAAAATTCAACTACACACTGATTCTAGAATTATGAGTTGGAGATTTTATTTATTTATGATTTTGAAATAATATTATCAATTTCAGATTAAATGTTATCGTTTTTTTAAAAAACTAATTTTAGATTGATTTTTCTTGTGATAATAGTAAAAAAATTAATGTAGTTGTTGGAAATCCCACATTGACTAGAGATGAGGTCTTTCAATGGTTTATAAATGGGTGCAAACCTCACTGTACAAGCTGGTTTTGTAATGTTGAGTTAGGCTTAAATTTCACTTCTTTATATTGTATCAGAGTCTATCCTAGCACAATTGTTGGGCTACTATCGGACCACCCTTGAATAATATAGTCTCACGCACAAGTTGAGCAGTCTCTGCATGAGGGAGTATGTTGGAGTCCCACATCCACTAGACATGAGGCCTTTCAATAGTTTATAAATTAGTGGAAAGATATATTAAAAAAAACTGATATTGTACGACAAAAATTCACCTTACTAACAGCAGATTCTTCTTGATATATTTTTTAAAGATTGCTCATTTTAGAAACGGATGTATGATTAGTTTTAAGATCATTGACAATATAT
>Ga0209489_109850_pt1 | contig 11438 bp, 5 predicted proteins | sample SiratrowhiteBW_FD_187527 | JGI IMG/M metagenome (GOLD analysis project Ga0209489, IMG submission 187527) | Root nodule microbial communities of legume samples collected from California, USA - Siratro white BW (SPAdes) (version 2) | ecosystem: Host-associated > Plants > Roots > Nodule | place: USA...
TCCAACCCTAAGAGTGACAAACATTCCATGTTCTTGAACGAGCTTAATAAACTTCACCAAGTCATAATTACCTTCAAAGTTGAACTGCATATTGACAAAAAAAAAAAAAAACATTTTCACAACACCCTTTTGAGTTTTATGACACCAAAGCAATTGAATCAAGAGACAACAAATATTTGACCTGTCCTTGTTGGGGCTCGTGAGCATTCCAAAACACGTAGGTTTGAATTACATTTATTCCTCCGCGTCTTGCGTTATCAAGAAGGATAGGCCACATCTGCATTATTCATGCACACAAATGTGTAATGAACCATATAATTTTTTACATTACATGAAAATACAAGATTACTACATGAATATGAAAAAAGTGGCTTACATCTGGTGTGCTTCGTGTGTAATGGATGGAACCAGAAAAGAGCAACTCGCGCCTTCCGTTGATGAACATGGATTTTCCATCGTAAGTGACATTGTGAGCGGTCAAGTGGCGACCATGCCTTCCCTTACCACGTGCATGTGCCGCAACCACAATGCTGGAAAGCAAGGCCATAAAAAGAAGGGTGCGAGCCATGGTATTTTTGGTGGGTTCCATCCTTCTAACTTATTATTGCATGAGAATTGAAAGGAGAGTTTGAGTGAGCAATGCAAGGTTCCTCCTTCTCTGGTGGAGAGAGAGGGGTACCCAGAAGCTGATTTGCCTTTGCATTAACTTCTCTTATATACTACTCTCACACCAATACGTGTAACCCTTGGAGACAAAATTGCTCTTTCACCCACTATTTTCTACATTCTCTTACCATTCATCGGTGGGATTTTCTTCATCTTTATCTTATGTTTATGTCATCATGCTATTCTTGACCATAAAAAACTGTAAGAGTCACATCTTCATATTTACTTTTTTTTAATTAACTCAATCTATCTAAATTTACTCACCGCCTTTCAAAGTAGCAGATCTCACTATTCTAGAAAAACAAACATCTATTGTTTAAATTAATTATTTTTTATATATTTTTATACACATATTTTGTATTTATATTACTTTTAACCATCACACACCTTTTCTTCCAATTCCTTTTTATTTATTTGAGTGTTCTAATCACGTAACATTTTTTCCTCTTGCTTGAAAAAATCCAACGAAACTGTTTAAAATAATTTGATTTCTTGTTTAAATATAAATATCCTGCAAAATAAATTGTTGATTTTTGGTAATTGTTTTAAACACTATGATACTATTTGGATGGGTGATTCTAAACACAATAAACCCGAATCAAACCTGGATTGCAAATAATATCTGTATTGAATACCGGATATACGATATGTCCAAACGCATACTGTTATCCACCGGATAAGCAATTGCAAATAATATCTGTATTGAATACCGTATACAATAACGGATATATACAAGAGATATGAAATTCAAATTCCCAAACTTCGTATAAATATAATTGGAGTATTGGTTTAAGCGTCAAAGTATTTGTAATGTAAGGAACTCTTCCAAAGAATGAAGTTTCAGAGTGAAAATCAACTAAAAACAAAGATAATTTTAAAGTGAATGACTGACTAAAAAATAAAACCCAAAATGATGACTTGAGAATTTGTGATTTGATAAGATTAGTAAGTCTTATAATAATAATAATAATATCTAATTAATAACTTAATTAATTATTTTTGAAAAGTTAATCTTTTAAGTAAACTTTTAATCCTTAAGACTTAAATCTAAAGTTATATTTTAAAATATTAAATTTAAGTATCACTTAAAGTAATAAGTTGTTCTATAAATAAGGCGAATTTAAAAGTGAATTATAATTAATATGAAATTAATTAAAATATATTGGAAATGTAAATTTTTGTATCTCATTTTGTTATAAGTTATCTGAAAGCTAAATTATTAGTTCTCTTAACAATTTCTTTAAAAGGCATGGCTAATTGCTGGATATTTTAAATTTAAAATGCTTATCCTGAAGTACCCATGAAAAATAAATTTGACAATGTTTTTTTTATATTATAAATTAATATAAGCAAAATAGAGAGTAAATTTTCATTCATTCCATTAGACATTTTCACTTTCTCTATGCATAGATATGTTTTGATTTTTTAAAATATAGTTTTATTTGCTACTTTTTTTTTTCCTTAAAAACTAGCTATCAATATATATTTTATTTGTCGCTATTTATTTATTTCTATCTACGTTTCATCCTAAAAGATTTACCTTTTTTCTTTATATCAAAATTATTTATTTATTAATTATTTTTTCAGAATAATTTTATACTATAACTTAAACAGTTAATTATAAACTTAAAATATAATTCATATTTAAATATTTATTTATTAAAAATTAAAATGTTTATTTAAGTTGTATATATATATAAATGCTTATTTGTCTCACATTTTAAATATCCGTATTTATAATATCTTATGGTTGATGTAGGAAAAGAAGGGAGAGAGTAAACAGATAAATTGAATTCCCTCCAAAACATTTGGATAACCCTCTTTCAGTTTCCCTCCAAAAATCAAAATCAGCAAAACCCTAATCCTTTTTCTCTTCCCTTCTCTTCTCTTAATGCGTTGTGATCTGTGACGCAGAGGCAGAGCATTAGCCACCATGACAAGCCACGAAGACGACCTCGATCTCCTTCTCTCCCTTCAGGACAGAGTTCCCGACACTCCTCCCGCTTCTCCCACACCAGGTATCTTTTCTGTTCTTTATGCATTTTCATTCCTTTCTTCCCTTCTCATTATCATGTCACTCATAGCAGGTTACCTTTCCGATGACGAATCGATCAACCAAAGGGATAAACCTGACATGTCCGTATTCAAAAGCGCCGTTCAGGATTGTCTTCCCTACGATCCCCCCCAAGCGCCCAAACCAACCAAAAAACCTGTTACTAATGATTCCCAGCCCGAAAAGTTTTCAGGCCTTCGCATTAGGTTTCATTCTCCACATTTTCATTTCTCCGATTCACTATTATGCCCACCTGTAAATTAACTGGCTCCGACTGAACTGCAATTTGTTCTCTGTCTGTTTTTGGTTCTCTTCAGGAACCAATTGTTAACTCCTGCGGAGCTCAAGGAACATTTTTCAGACATTCGCTTTGTTCGGTTATCTGTTATCAAGTAATATTCTTCACCTTCTCTTCGTGCGTAAAACGTGTAATTTTTTTTTTTAAGTATTAAAGATTGGAATTTTTGAGGATTTGATTTGGATTGTTCAGGAATTCGTTGATTGGGGATACTTTTTCTGGAAGTTGGGCCACTGTTGGTGTGTTGACTGAGAAGGGGAGTCAGAAGACGAGTTCAACAGGGAAAAGTTATTGTATATGGAAAATTGGGTGTCTGGATGAGAGTACCGTTTCTCTTTTCTTGTTTGGAGATGCTTATCAGAGGAATATGCAGGAGCAAGCGGGAACGGTCTTTGCACTGTTTAACTGTACTGTTCGCAAGGATAATGCGGTATTGAATTGCTATGAGTAGCATCGGTTTTTCAGTTGTTTCTAGGTCATAAAGGTTTGCCATAAGTTTTCTAATCTTTCTGTGTTTCACTGTTTTTGCAGGGTAATGGTTTTTCTTTGAGTATATACGCCGCTAGACAAATTATGAAGATGGGCACCTCTGTTGATTATGGAGTTTGCAAAGGGAAACGAACAGATGGGATGGCTTGTACGCTGGTCATAAATAAGTATGTAAATAGTTGAGTTTCTTTTCTTGATTCTCTTTGGATTTGATGACACGAGATCTGGCAATAGTTATTTTTTTTTTAATTCTGTGAACCTTGTCCTCCGATATTTTCAAATGGCTTTACTTATGGTCATTATTTTTTTTTTCATTTACATTTTTACCGACGATCCCTTTAGTGAACGTGCCTGATTTAAATTGCACTTTGGCAGTGTGTGTCCAAGTACCTTCATCTTGAGAATCACATTTCATTTTTCACTCTTGACAAATAAAACACAAGAGGAAGTAGATAACCTTTAGGACTCATAAATAACTATAGGCCGACACTTTTTATCGGTGAAAAAGATAAGGTAAGATCGTGCTAGATGTTGCAGAATTTGTTTTGAATGTTTCTAAGAGGCATTTCAAGGAAAACATTTTCTACCGTGAACTTTAGAGAACGAAGAGCAGATTCGGTGAATTAATAGTTTAGGTTTTTTGTTAGGTATCTCCACTTCAATGGCAATCTATGCGTTTTTTAAGAATTCAGTTTACTAAATTCACATTTGCCAAGCATGAGCAGTGTTAGTTGTTACATGAATCCATGTTCTTCTCATAATTTCATTTTGCTAATTTCTTTTTCTTGAGTATGTCACCTTTAATATTAAAGGTCTTGACCATAAAACTATACAATAAGGTGTACTCATTGATAAAGAAAGAAACTATAAAATAACATCAGATACGTTGTGATATCTCCGTAATTAATATACTTCCTTGTAAACCTTCTTTCTGACAGTATCTTAGTTTTCGTCACATACCGATATCATAACCCTTGATCTCTGTTATTTCAGGCGTCATGGGACATATTGTAAATATCATAAATCAGTAAGTGGCGTTTAATTCTTCTAGGTTTTCATGTATATTCTGTTGTAGCAAGGATATTATTAGTTTCACTAACTAGTTATAACACCATGTAGAAAGCATCAGAGAATTATTCCACGATGCGAAGTGAACTCAAGGGAGGGTGCGTATTTAGTTCTTTCAAGGTTCAATTTCTTATTGCTAGTGTAAAGCTTGTTCTCAACTTGTTTGATTTGACCTGTCGTGATATTTAAACATGTGTTGTTTTGTTAGCAGAAACATACGAACAGCGTTTAAGTCGAGGAATTACCTCAAATCAGAAGGAATTTACTTAGTTGACCCCCTTGCTGACAAAACAAACTTAAAGTCTCGGCCAGTGAAACTATTGTCCGCGGATGGTCTCAGAAAGGCATTGAGGTTTGTCTCTATTATTTTGGCCCAGGCACTTGCTGAGTTATATTGCAAAGACATTCTATTTTTTTTCTCTCCAATTGAATCTTTTGCAGTCTATTATTAATAATAATTTCTATGCCAGCAATGCTGGAAAAGTAACAACAACAACTCATTCTCAAGGAATTAGGTTTCTTTCTCAGCTTGCAGGTGATTGGATTACTTATAACTTTAATGACATTCATTAATGTATTCATGGTTCATGATATTGTGTTCTTAGCTTACTTTTGCGTCTATACGCAGCCAAGTCGGATTCAAAAGTGAAGAATAAAGGATCAAAGATTCCAAATGAAGAAAAATGCACGGAGAAAAGGTGAGATGAAAAAAAACAACTATTCTAGTTTCTCACTTAATCTTATTGATGGCATTGGTTGGTAGAGGACGAACATACCAATTTCACTTATTATTGTCTTCAGGAAATCATCTTTTCCGAATGAGGGATCCTCTTCAGTCATAAGAAACCGACAGTTGAATGGAAAAAGAATAAAACCAGACGGCCAGGTTTTGGCTGCTAAAACTCTAAAGTATACAGAAAAGATGATTGAATTAGACTTTGTTAGCTCGGATGAAGACTTCTAAAGTTTCTACATTGCTCTCAGCCCCAGTTCACTGTTGAGCATCGATGTCGGGCAAAAACGTGTTTCATGAGTAGGAAGTGAAGGCTTTCTACAGGATGGTATGTTATTGCGTACATACGTTGCCCCTGTAAGTTTTGATGCTTCAATTCAAAGAGTAATTTCTGTCAATATGTCAAATTATTTAGAACTATGGTTGAATTGATGTTTAGACGATTGAACGAACGGAAATAGAGTAAAAAGTAAGCACTACCATTATTTAAATTTTGTAAATTAATATAAAGTTAAGATGGAATGGGATTAGTTCTACTTCATTTTTCTTTATTCGAGGGGTATTGCTTCTTCTCTAACATTAAACTGATTTGATTTTGATATAATGTTTCTTAATGGAATATCAAATATATACTTCATGGGCTTGCTCAATATAATACACAAATAATACTTGTTATGCCCACATACATTTTATATAGAGGGGATGTTAAACATGTCTTCATCAATTTTGCCGTGTTTAGGACAGATCTGAAAATGAAAATGAATTATTATATTTAACCTTTGTTTATTAATCTTACTTTCTTAGTGTTTGGAAATTTACGAATTTGCTTTCAATTATATATATGCAACTTAACTAATGAATTAATTTTGTAGTAAACTAAGAAATAAAATAGTGTGTTATGCTTTTCTGAAGTTTTTATTTTAGTGCAATTGTAAAATTGTTTTAATATTAAACAAGGAAAAACGGATTCGCGAGGAAAGAAAAAATTAGTCTAGTGACGCTCGACAATTATAGGTATACGCTAATAAATTTATTCCAACAATTGTAATAAAGTTTAAGAATAATTTATAGTCAAAAGTAAAATATATGGTTAAGTTCTATTTAATACAGGGACAAATAAAATATATGGTTAAATTCTATACCAAAATAGAATGGGTTATGTGAAATAAACTTATATTCACAACTATTGTAATTATGTGTCACTGATATGTGTTTACTATTTATTGGATTGATTTTATTGATAGTCAACAAAAAAATGTTCAGATTTTGGTCCCCTAAAAGAGGTGTAATTAATTCAAAAAATAATAGTTGAAAGGGTGTAAAATTAGTAATGTTTTATGACATTTTTTTTTTCCTGTAAGGAGCACATAGTTGACTTTTGAGCGACATAAAACCTGGTTTATGGTTTCTGGAAATAGTGAAAACAAAATCATTTTGTAACACATAGAAGCCTCTTGATAACAAGAAACTAGAAGATGGTAATATCCAAGTAAATGTTCAAGAAAAAGGAAGGAATACTAAACCTGGAAACACAAGTTTAAGGTTAGATTGGTGACAAAAGATTTTGATGAAATCTTCTTACCTATGGTAATAAAGATTTTGATGTTTATTGTTGAGTAGTACAATTTGGTGTTTGAGTAGTTTGATATGAAGATAACTTTTCTTATGGAATCGTGGAAGAGATTGTTTGCATGCAACAACTTGAGGAATTTGTTGAAAAAGATTAAAAAATTTGTCTCTTAAAGAAACAATTATATGGCTTAAAACAGAGTATGAGATAGTGGTATAAAAGATTTCATGCCTTTCTAAGATACACTAGGTTCCATAGGAGCAATTATAATGGTCGTATCTACATTCTTAAAAGAGAATAAGAGTTTGTGTTGTTATTTCTCTTACATGTAGACGATATTTTTATAACCAGTTAGTATGAAAATGAATTGAAGGAGCTCAGATAAAATTAAGATCAAAGTTTGAAATGAAGGATCTTAATCCTACAAGGCAAATATTGTAAATGAACATACAAAGGGATTAAATGATTGGGATAATAAGTTTGTCTCAGTAAGGATACTAGCAAAATGTGGTTAAGAGATTAAGATCATGAATCTAAACCTACAAAAACACATTTGCAACATTACACTTTTGCATCAATTACCTAAGTTCCTAGTTTAGAAAAAGAAAGGAGGAAGATGAAGACTACTCTATATTATCGTTTGATCTAATGTATAGATGGTCTACCCATAATAGAGCTGTTATAGAGAGATTTTAGACGCTGATTATGCAGAGAATGTTAATGTTAGAAATTCACTTTTTCGATATGCTTTTACATTTTTTGGTAATGTAGTTTGTTGAAAATCAAGTTTGCAATCAATGAGGGCTTTATTTACTACTCAGACAAAGTATATCACGTTTATAGAGGGGGTGAATAAGGCATAATGATTGAAGGCGATGATGGGAAAGTTGGGTATTGTACTAGATCATTAAATCTACTACAAGAGGACGAAACACATAGATATTAGATTGCACTTCGTGAGAGACATTTTAAAGTTTGGCGAAGTTAGGATTGAGAAGATAGTCTTGAAGGAGAATCTTACAAATGTGTTTACAAATCAAGGTTTAATGTTTGGAGTTTATTTATTTTTCGTTTGAAAACAAAAAAAAGAATGATGTTGGAAACTCTTTCATGATTCAGAGTCATAGTGGAGAATTGTAATGATTAATGTAAATCATGTAGAATAGACATTCTATTGAAGATCTCACTTAAACGATTATATATTTGATGGAAAAGAGAAAAAACCATCTAACGTTAAGATTTTGAGTCACAGTGGAGAATTGTAATGATTAACTGTAAATCCTGTAGAATAGACCTTCTATTGAAAGTCCCACTTAAACGATTATATATATTTGATGGAAAGAAGAAAAAAATCATCTAATGTTAAGATTAAGATGAGTTAGATTAGTCGGTTCTTACACAACTCTCTTAACAATTTTTTGGTAGTCTCTTAATTTATATTCTATATACATATATCGGTATAAATATAGACAACACACTTTATCTTGCATTAAACTGTATATTAATAAATATGCTTTCTTTCAGTTTGTTCTTATATTTTTTTTTTTCTTATTAAGAATATAGCACTTTTAAACACAAAATATTTTAGTAGTAAATATTATAATAATTAAAATAAATTCTATAATACCAAAGGAGACCTCGAAAATTTAATAAAATATTAAAAGTAGAAAAAAAATTGTAAACTTAAATATTACTTCAGGTAAATATTTAAAATCAAATATTCTTTCATGACTAAAGAAATGTTATAAATTATTTAAATATTTTAAACATTTTTTTAGTCAAATAATAAGTTCATTAAATAAACTATAAAAATAGTTAAAATGACTTGTGAAACGCACTCTAAAATTTATTTTCAGAATTTAAAATCTTTTTAAAAATTATACAAAATGGAAACTATAATACTAATAATTTCTTGTAAGAAAACTAGTATAATAAATTTATTATTTGATACTCACTTATGGATTAATTTCTATATGAAAACATATAAGTCTTTATAACATTATTCTTGCTTCTTAATTATAAATATTATATTGGAGTCTATGCACAAAATTAATGTTTTAATATTTATACGAAAGGGAAATAATACCTATAGTTGTTGAGTGCCCATATTGTGACCTTGAGTAACTTTGCAAAAAAATTTATAACAAATGAATTAATTAAGAAGTTTTCAAACAAACACTTGTTAAAAAAGAGACTATATTCGTAACAATGATGCATTTTTGGTTTGTAAGCATTGTTCTTAGTTTTCTTCCACAAAAAATATATCTAATCTATTAGACCTGCAGTTCAGTTATTAATTTTTTAGGGCATTTTTTTTTCAAATGAAAACATAAAAAAGTTTAGTAATTATTATAACTTTATTTATGTTTTGAACTTTTCAGTGAAAACTTCATTAAAACTATCACCAGAGGTTGAGGTATATGTATGAGTTCTGATATGGTGAAATGGTCACGTTATCTTTTATACACATATATACAAGAGAAAGAAAAGATTTAAAAAAATAAAAAAGATAGAAGTTGTGAACAAAACTGAATCGGTGGAATTTTTATTGCCACGAAAATTACAAATAATGTAATCACTGAATTCAAGTATGAAAAACAAAAACTCAATGATACGAATTGAGCTCTTGGACTCTTTCGGAAAAATCAAACCAGCCATCTTGGATTCCTTCACTGAATGGTTGATCTAAGAACACCTAGCTTGGATTGCAAGGGTTTTCACCAATATTTCTGGGCATGGATCCGCCCCATTTTGGTTGAAAACTGAACGGTTTAATACGACTGTGCAAGTTTCTTTGCCCAAGCATTGCTGCTCCACGATTTGCTTGGTAGCAGCAGCATTGCAGCTCCCCAAAGCATAGTCTCCACAGTAACCACTAGGATTGCCAAAGCTTGCAAACTCAACTGCCGATATTTTCTTCCCAACAGGACACTCTAGGAAGGCTTGGGGTCCAAGATATGACACGATGGGGTGGAAGTTTCCTCTCCTAGACACCCATGAGTTCACATTCGCAGGGTCGCTCTCTTCAATGAAACTGCAAATTGTGTCTCTGTTCACGTTCAATATCTCCACCTGTCCTGGAAGCATTGGCTGCTCTTCAAATATAACAAGCAAGTTGTCTTGTGGGTTCAGGAATGCTCTTGGGATGTGGAACCTGAATCAGTGGTGCAAAGTTACAAAGGCTTTTACATATGGCAAGACCAAGACAAAGTTTTCATTTTTAGTTCAGTGGTTTACTTACTCTGATTGAGTAGGCTTTCCAAGTGGGGAGAGGAAACTCATCCAGTGGCGACCAATGCTTTTACCGTTGACCCAGATCAATCCTTTGCCCATTCCAGTCATCCTGATGGCAACTGGACCTGTTCCCTCTGGGGTGGCAAATCTAGTCTGTAAAATCAAAGCATAATTTTGTTAAATAAAGATAGAAGCAATTTGAAACTATTTGCTTAATAACATAGTTTAATCTAATATGTCTGATATTTCTTACCCTGTACCACGTTAGAGGGCGTGGAATTGGACTGAGTGGCTTCCATTTTGCCTTCAATGATCCTTCATCACTGAAAACTTTCATGCCCTCGCCCTTGAGACCAACCTGCCAATTCAAATGGACCAACTCAGTTATATCACGGTAACATGTTCAGCCATAATGTTACTACTGAGCAATAATTCTACTAACCCGATGACCCCAAATATTGCGAGTGATATCAAGCATTCCGGTGTTGAGAGCAAGGATGGTTACAGACTTGGGTCCTGCGTATCTATGTTCCATGTAAGCTCCACTGTCCTGTATATTCAAAATTTGAAGAGATAAAACAATGTTATTTTGTTATGCTAATTAAAACTTGGATTGGTCAAGAAGGAAAAAGTTAAGTCTCTTACAGGTAATCCAACTGTGCTAGCCAAGATGGAAATATAGTTGGTTCCAACCCTAAATTGTACTGGTCGCTCGAACTCAAAAGATTTTTCTTCATGTGTTCCGTGAGCAGTTCCTGAGACATAATAATTAAGACATTAACGTTTGTAACCTGTCTCCTCACCCTTGTAATGATGTTTTCTTAACTCTGTGCTTACCAATGAGTTCTCCGTTTACAAATGCAACCATTGAGTGCCCGAGACTCAAAATACGAAGAACTGGGAGAACTCCAGGCTTTATTGGCAAGTCTTCTGGACTCAACTCAAAGCTGCAATGAATAAATAAGTTAGAAGTTGGAGACAAAATGTTTCAAAAATAAAATAATAAAGTAATCCTCGTACACAAACTTACCTGGTGGTGTACCAAGCATAATCGGTGGTGTCCTTGAGCAAGCTGTAAAGCTCTGCCGGAATCCTCTGGTACATATCCAGTTTTGTGGTTGTTGGAATGGCCTCGTTGAACATCTCCCATTGGAAGTTGTTTGCAATGGGCGACCTCTCGTAGTTCCTTGAATTATGTTGTGAAACAATCTGTTACATGTGCCAAATGTGAGTGAAATACCTGTTTGTGCATTCTATGTGATAATATATTAGAGAGGAACAAATTAGTTAGTTAATTACACTTTGCGTGTTGTAGACAACAGTCTTG
>Ga0209489_109851_pt1 | contig 11433 bp, 5 predicted proteins | sample SiratrowhiteBW_FD_187527 | JGI IMG/M metagenome (GOLD analysis project Ga0209489, IMG submission 187527) | Root nodule microbial communities of legume samples collected from California, USA - Siratro white BW (SPAdes) (version 2) | ecosystem: Host-associated > Plants > Roots > Nodule | place: USA...
TGAACAAGACAGATGCAAGAAAAAAAAAAAAAAAACTGTAACATTGATGATCTTGTTTCCAATGATGAAGTACTGCAAAGGAGCACGAATAAACTCGTGTAACCATTTATTTCAAGGAAATGTATATACAAACTTCTCCACATGTATTTCTAACAGAACATTAAAGTTGAAATAGCGTTAATCTCTTACCTATTGAAGCGCTCTCTTGGTCCTTCTTTTTCTCCATCGCTGCCGCATCCTTCTTGGAGGCTTCCACCTCCTTCTTTTTCCTCTCCGCCGCTGCCGCCTTCTCCTTAGCAGCTTCCACTTCCTTCTTTTTCTTCTCGGCCGTTTTCGCTGCTGCCTTCACTTTGGCGGCGTTCGCTATAGACACAACCTCCTCCACGGCGGCGTCGTTTTGGAAGAAGTCGCTTGTTTGGGCAACGAAATCAAATACTTTGCGCAGAAAATCTCGAGGGTTGGAGGTGTCAAAATCGGCGCTGAACGAATGAGTTTCCGATTTTGACGAGGCAGAGGCTCCAGCGTTACTTGCTTCGCTCTGCTCCTCTTCTTGATAATCGGAGATGATCGCCATGACGGCGCGTGAGAAGAGTGTACTAGAAGGGCCTTGTTATACAAAACGGTAAGCACCTCTTCAAGAGGATATATTGAAAACGTTCTAAACCTATATAGTTTTTATAATTAGAATTCTTAAATATATTAAATTTAAAATTAATCTTTAATTATTTCGCTTTATTTATTATGAAACTTACCATTATAAACATGATGATATTCAAATAATGTTTTTGAAACAATTTAAAATATTTTGTTTTAGAAACATAAAATTTAAAATCTTCTAAAATGGAATTTTTTTTTTTGCATTCTCATGTATATTTTTACATTAATGTCCAAAATAGAAAAAAAAAGTTATTTACTAAACTAGACAAATTCAGTTAAATAACATTTTAAATTAATGAACTATTCTACTTAGACATAATTTCGGTCAGCTATAAATGATATAAATGATATGTTAACGAATTCAAATAAAGATATTAATTAATATTATTATTATTATTATTATTATTATTTCTTAAAAAATAATTACTATTATTATATTATTATTATTATCCGTAAATATTATTACTGTTATTATTATTTTAATTTAATTTGTATGAATTTAATTATAATTATTGTTTCAATAATTATTTATTATCATTTAAATTAAATTAGTATGAATTTAATTAAAATTATTATTATTATTTAAATTAAATTTATATGAATTTAATTAAAATTATTCTTATTATTATTATTATTATTATTATTATCATTATTTTATTTTATTTTATTTTAAAAGAAATTTATATGTCTTAATTTTTTGTTTTATTAATTATTATTATATAATTATTAGTATTAATTTTTTGTTAATTGTTAAAAGTAACAAATGTCAAATAATTAAAAAATGATTGGAGAGAGAAACGATTTTAATTAATGTTTTTAATTAAAATCGTCTCATTTGACCAGTCTGAAATCATGCTTATGTTAAAGGGTTCATTAATTTGAAATCCTATCTAGCTGATAGAATTTGCCCATTTTGGTAAATAATTTTTTTTTCCATTTTGGGCATTAATGTGAAAAAATACACCAGAATGGGAAAAAAAAACCTCTATAAAATGTTGTACTTGAGAAGTTTTTAAAAAATATCTAGAGCCTTCTTATTGAAAAGTTTGATTTGGCTAGATCTTGCACAACACTCTTGTGACAATAACAATGGCAGGCTTCAATTTCTAGTGCTACTATGAAAAAGGAACATGAAGAAATTGGGTTTTTACTTTACCTTTTTTTTTTCATTACTATTTTACTTGTCTTTGACTGATTCCACATTCGTGTTGTTTGTTAGTTTAGGGAGACCATAGTGAAAAATAGAAGAGATATGAAGAAAATGTAGAGAAAACCAGCGTAAAAGAGAAGATCACCTGAAATCAAATCCAACGTTGGTTGATTGGTGTCGAATCGGAGAAAAGAGGGTGGTAAGCAGTCAACAATTTTTTTTGAAAACGTTATTTTCCCGAGATATATGTTATAAGGGTTGTTCTGAAATGAAATCAAGTACAATGATTACATAATTTGCAATGCATTAGGCATGTTCACTCTATAATACACTTTTTTGAAATGTTTATGGACTTGTATTCTAAAAATAATGAACATTTTTTTAAAATGTCTATGGACTTGTATTCTATAAGTTTTTTAATACATTCTGAATTGATCTTTGAGGGAAAAAATGTTGGGGCTTGTCGCAATCGAGTCACAACAGGGACGGTGATCCGAAAGAGAAAATAAAAAAAATTAAAAAATTAGAAAAAGGAGTCGCAACCATAGTTTATCATGGAAAACTATGGAAAAACCAAAAATTGATAAAGCAAGTTTGCGAAAACCGAATTTCGAATCCGGGAGTCGGTTACATGTGGGAAAGGTATTAGCATCCCACAACGCCCGTCCAAAGACGGTACCTTTAATTAAACAAGTAAAATAAGTGTGATTTCGTAAAATGTTTATTTTCCCAAAGAAAAAGACAAAAATACAAATAAAAACAAAGAAAAATATTTTTTTTTATTTTTGAAAGGGACCCGACAAGGTTTGACCTTGCTCCTACGTATCTCCAACAAGGATGGAGAATCAGGTTACGTAGTTCTTTAAAAAATTTTGATTGTTAAGGTATTTAATATTTTTTTAGTTTTGAAAGTTTTTTTATATTTTTATTATATTTATAAAATTTCATTTTGGATATCGTTAGACGCATATATCCTTTTTGATAATCCAAAAGAAATTAAAAATATTTCAAATTAAATGTCATGACGCGGACAATCATTTAGGAATTCAAAATTTATTTAAAAATTCAAAAGAAATTAAAATCCCTCAAATTAAATCTCATGACGCGGAGGACCATTTAAGAATTCAAAATTTATTTAAACATCTAAAAGAAATTAAAATTTTTCGAATTAAATCCTATAACGCGGATGGTCATTCAGGAATTCAAAATTTATTTAAAAATCTAAAAAAATTAAAATATTTCAAATTAAATCCCATGAAGCGGATGACCATTTAAGAATTCAAAATTTATTTAAAAATCTAAAAGAAATTAAAATCTTTCAAATTAAATCTGGACAACCATTTGAAAGTTTAATAAAAATTTTATTGTGTTGTAAAAGTAACAAAAAATAAAATATTATAGTGGTATGTTTATAAAAATACAAAAACATGTAATAAAAATATTGGGCCAGCAACCTAGGCCCACACTTCTCCATCTCTTTTTTTACTTCTTCTTCAAACTTCAAACTAAGCACACTTGAACTATTCACACCTCACTGAAATGCACACCTCTCCTCTAAGCGATTGGACCAAGAACAACACCAGTATACACTTCAACTTACCCTAAATTAGACTAGGATTAGAAAAAGAAAAAGGAAAGAGCGACAATGGCACTTGTTGAAGGTGTGGTTTCGCCGCTTAAGACAGAAAATGAAAGAGGTATGGGGGATAGGGCAGCGTCGCGGCAGTTAAGGCCTGCGACAGTCACAGATTTCGGTGGCAAGGTGCGGCAGTGTGTGAAACCAGTAAAGAACCTCAAATAGCGGCTCGCGGTGGTGCGATGATCGGTCTCTGTAGGTAAAGGGTGAGATCATGGTGAAGACCGCAGTGACAGTGATGGTGAGAAAGGGAGAGAGGTGATGGTGGCTGTGTACACTAACGAGGAAGTAGCGGAGGGTTAGAGGTGCGTGTAACGGAGGTGCAGCGACTGAAGAGGTTTATGGCGAGTGTAACGGAGGTGATATGAGGGAGCGGTGGCCACCCGCAATGATTTTTTGGTGACTCATGGCTTGGTGGTTAAGGGTATTATATGGTTGCAGAAATAGGTTTCAAGGTGGTTGAGTTGTGTTTTGTAGGCTTGCGGTTTCACTTTGGTGGAATTGGAGATCGAGGAAGGTGTTGGCACCTGTTAATGACTTAGGTTCCTTGGTTGTTGCATCTTCATGGTAAAAGGGAGAGAAAAGAGGGAAGGTGGTGATGAATTTTGAATTACCTTTTTTAATTCAGAATGACAGTTTCGAACCCAGGACTTTGTGATGTGGGTTCACTAATCTCATCAATAAGTCTCTAGAGTCACGCTTTTTTTTTTTTATTTTATGTGGGGAGCAGTGAAGGTTTATCATAGCGGCAATCGAGGCCGATAGGGATCGTGGTTTGGTTGTGAATGCATGAAAATGTAAAATGCATGGAAACCGTGGAGGTTGATCATTGCGACAATCGAGGGATCGTAGTTTGATTATAAATTCATGAAAACGTAAAAAGTGCATGGAAGATGGTAGATTTTTTTATTATTATGTAAAATAAGAAATGTCATGAAATGCAAAAATAACATTTTTATTTTCTTATCTTTATATCCTTACATTTATTTATGTAATGAAACCATGAGATGATGAAGAAAATAATAAAAAAAAGAACATCACAAGAAGACAAGAATTAAGGACTTACAAATTTCAATATTTGAGATCCATATAAAAATTCAACATTTACAAATCATACATGTATAAGATAGGGGATCAATCTTCTCTTTTTTTCCTCGTTCTCATTATTTTCCAATGTTCTCTTTATCAATGATCTTCTTTATCTTTCCTTCTATTTTTCTCTGTATCCTCTCAAAGTGATCAGTGGATCTTTTTAATGTAAGAGTCGTTATCCCAGAATTGAACCCTTTTTTCCTTATTATTTTATTTATTTATTATTCTGCATTGAAAGTAGTTTAGAGCAGTTTTGAAAGAATGACTCTTTCTTTTTTCTTTCTTTTTTATTATTATTAAAGATGAAGTGTAGACGAACATGGAAGGAAACGATCTCACTCTTTTGTTATTTTATTTTTTATTATTGTGAGATGGAGAACGTGAGTGGTTCAGAGCAATTTTAAGATTGACACAGAGAATTGAGGGAATTTTTTTTATTTTTAATTTGTATTTTTTCGAATTCTTTTATTTTTATTTTTTTTTGAAAGAGAGGTGTTTTGGAATATCTCATTATCTATTCTTTTACTCATCTCTTACCTCTCGATCAATCTTGAACAATTTTGAACAGTTTTGAACATAACATAGCTCACAGAACCAAATCATCATTTTTTTATATTTTATATTTTTAATTATTTATATTATTATTTATTATTACATAAGAAACTCTTTATTCACATTTTTTATTTTTAATTTAATTTAAAAAAAAAATATTTACCCAGACGAAATCGGGTGTTGATAGGGCTTTAAAAGGTTGTTTTTATCGTTCCATTGTAACTGGGAAGAGAAATTATGAAGATGCACAAAGCAATTGCTTAAAGAAAGAAAGTGCACATTATTACAACAACGATAAATAAGCGAGAAATTGAGCTTTTGCTCTTATTTTTCTTCTTGCATCCCATATTTGTTAGAAAGAAAATTTTGCCCTACCCATTATTTTTTAGCATGGTAACTCTTTTATTGATGGTCGCATGTTTTGTGAGTTATTAGCTACTAGTAGGAGTGTGTTGGTGGAGTATATGTGCAAGGCAACTAGTGACATTATTTAGGTAAATTGGTGGGTTGTTTTTAGGTTAAAATGGTTAAATACATATCTTATCGGTGGCCGAAATGGAGGTTGGGAAGTCTTTCAAACGCTTACCAAACTTGCGAGATGACTTGTAATTTGTCTGAGTTTATGTTTTCATTACTTTAATCAAGTTAACTAGACAGTAAATTCGTTTTTGGAGTAAACTTACTAGATTTAAAATTAAAATCAATCGACTCGGCCAAATTTGCGAGTCTGCCACCAAATGAACGAGTTGGGAAGAAAGGTCCATTACAATCCACATTGTCGTCATTTCACTTAGGACCTTCACATATGGATTTCGTGATTGGAAGTCGTGTTTGATTTAGGATTCTTGAACTATGATTTAGGGTTATCGCTTGGGTTTGTCGTCGTCTTACTGTGTGTTGTCGTCATCTTGTTATATGTCACCGTCGAGATTCATCACCATTTAGGTTCTTGTCGCATCGTCGACATGTCGTCTCTAAATGTCACGTCTCTAAGCCATCTCGCCTGTTCGTTGTCGTGCCTCATTGTCTCAGTTCATCTCGTCGTCACTTGTCGCCGTCGTCATTGTCTGTTTGTCGTCGTGTCTCACTATATCGGGTCATCTCGCCACCACTTGTCGTTGTCATCATCGTCTATCCGTCATCTTGCCTCACTATTTGCATGTTTTCTTCCTCGTGGGTTCTCCTCCACACAATGAGTGGCCTTTTTTAAAAGTTTGTTTTTATTTGTTTCTTTGTTTTTTTTTTAATTTGGAGTGTGGCTGGCTAGAATAAAATATAAATTGCAATTGCAATTGCAGTTTCAGTTTTCTGTCTGGCTGTAAGTTTTTAAGATGTTGGTGTCTAGTTCAAATTCTGTCGAGAATGTTGGTACATCATCTTCACTTCCACCTAGAAGTAAAAATGTCGGAAATAGAATAGATATTAGATTGGAACATATGTAGGCAATGGAAAAAAAGTGAAATGTAACTATTGTTTAAAGGCATTTAATGGAGGTATTTTCATATTCAAACATCTTGTTGGAACTAGATATGATTCTAAACCTTATGTTTCAATACCAAAAGAAATCAAACTTTTAATGATGAAAGTTTTCTCAGACGCTAAGGATGCCTCAGGGAAGAAAAAAAGATTGAATAATCTTGAACAAATTGATGATGGTGAAGAGAGTGGACAGAGTTTTAGTGTATGTAGTTACTGATAATGCTGCAAATTTCAAGGCAGCAGGAGAGTTATTGATGCAAAAAAGATAGCATTTATATTGGACTCCATGTGCTACCCATTGTATTGATTTAATCTTTGGAAATCTTGACAAGCATTTGAAGGTCCATGAAGTAACCATCAAGAAGGGAAGAAGGATCACTAACTACATTTATGGTAGAACACTGCTAATTAGCATTTTGAAGAACTTTACAAGGAGAAGAGACTTGATAAGGTCAGGAATGACTAGATTTGCCCCAACTTACTTAACTCTAGCTTGTCTTCATCAAATGAAAGCATCATTGATTAACATGTTTAGCTCTGAAGAGTAGAAAATAAGCAAGTTTGGAACATCACATGAAAGGAGAAAAGTTCAAAATGTGGTATTACATTTCAAAAAACGCCAGGACATGCTTAAAAGTCATTGTTCCTCTTATGGTGGTCCTTCACTTGGTGAATTCTGATATAAAAACCCTAATGGGATTCATATATGAGGAGATGGATTGTGCAAAAGAGAATATTAAATGCAACTTTAATAATATTAAGAAAAGGTAACATAACATTTCTAAACTTTCTATCATTTTAAATTTTGTTACTTACTTATTTGTATAATATTTTCTAATATAACTTAATTGGTACTTTCATAGTTAAGAATCTGTTTGGGAAAACATTGATTAGAGGTGGGATAATCAACTTCATAGGTCTTTGCATGCACACTATGAACCAACTTTTAGAAATAATGATCCTGAGGTGAAAGAGGGATTGTATATATGCATGAGAAGATTGGTTAGTGATGTTACAAAAAGTAAAAAAAAATCAATTTGCAACTTCTTAAGCTTCACTACGTTGGAGGACTTTTTCTATGGAAGATGTAAAGGATTGTTGGATATATATACTCCCTACAGAATGGTGGGAGATGTTTGGGGATGAAACTCTAGAGTTAAAGAAGTTTGTTATTCGAGTTTTGAATTTGACTTATAGCTCATCAAGGTATGTGCGTAATTAGAGCTTATATAAAATGGTAATTCAAGTTCATTAAGTTATGTAAGGTTTTTAATTTTCTTTATTTGATTTATATATTTACTAAAATGTCATACTAAATTATAGGTTTATACAAAAAGGAAAAAAAAATTGCACCCGAAAAAGATGAATGACTTGGTTTATGTGATGTATAACTTGAAGTTGAAAAATAAACAAATTAGAAAAGTTGTTGCTCTCTCATTTGATGACATTGAGTCTGATGATGAATGAATAACTGAAGAAGAATAAGATAATGTTGAGGTTGAACAAACTCAAGTTGAAGGTGATGGTGAAAATGCTGACTTGGCCAGAACAAGTTTAAATGATCCAACTCAAGATGGACAAACACTTGATCTTGATAATATAGTTTTGATGACGATGTTGATGAACAAGTTTCATGTGGAGAAGAACTTGATGGTGATGGAGATGGTGATGAAGATGGTGAAGATTATTTATTAGAGAATTAGATGAAGGTGACCTATAATCTTGATAACATTTGTGTTTTTTTAGTTATTTAATTATTATTTTATTGTTGGTATATTGTATGAACTTATGTATTTTAATATTATAAAATTGGTATCATGAATGTTTGTCCTTTTTGTTGAATTTTTCTATGAAGTAGACTCTTACGAATCTACGAGTCGGGTTTATGAATTAAGTTTGCAAACCTGTCACAAGTCTATGTAGACTCTCAACTCTGATAACCTTACTTTCAAGTGTACTATTTGGAAAGGTCATTAAGAAAGTTAATTAATTAATTTTTTTACAACTATAAGTTGACATTATCAGTAGGTTTTCTATTCTAAATTAACTATTTCAAAATTAGATGTCAGTGTTGTAGATATGTCGAAAAAGAAAAAAAAAACAAACTCATAGTGAATATTCTAGAACGTGTATTCTAGATTGTCATGTAAAATCAATTGGAAGATGTGTGGCAGAAGAGTCTCAAAATCGATACAAAATAAGTATTTAGAATTGTTGAGTAATAACTCTAGAATACCTATTTTATAATAACATTAGTATGGTTTTTGTGTTCCAAATTACACTTTTCCAAATGTCAAAAAATTGTCCTAAGGTACCTATTCCATAAGTTAGTTGAAAAGTATTTTTCTGTATAAAATTATAATTTAACCTTTTTATGTAACACTTGTAATGAATTAGAAGTATTGAAGTTAAGTTATTAGATAAAGTAGACATGCTTCTGGTCCTGATTTTTTTTTTTTTTTATGGACTTGATTGAAAAGATTAGTTAGTTCTAAAAGGAAGGATGAGAAACGTTTCAAAAGATGTTGCAATTACACATTTCAGGGACACATGTACCAATCCAAAAACATGTTTTTTTCAAGACCTGTGAAAAGATAACAAGCATATGTGAACATGTAATAACAAAGGCCATGAAAATCTTACGTTTTTTGTTATAGTGGTTCACTCCAACTGAACTATATTCGATTCTCTCATAAAAAAATATTAATGGGTTTTACTATCATCTAAAAATTTTGTAGGTATTTTTTCATTTCCACTCCTAAGTTACAACGAGTATAAAAAGATTTCTTAAATATCCTTTTTATATCTCCCTAATATAAATATCACAAGCATTTTTTTATGTTAAGTCACTTTTGGCTTTCAAGAGTATTTTATAATTGTTACTATTAAATACAACAAAGAAAGATGTTGTTTGAAGATACAAAGATAAATTTCTTAGAGCAAATATAAAAATATACACTACTAAACACTAATTGCTTGATAGAACTTCATAAAAGTAAAGGATTTTATTAGAGCAAAAGTCCACCACCCTACAATTTTGATTCAATGCTTAAACCAACAATAAGGTATGAAGATTAAATCATACAAATGCATCATCTGACAAATGATAAGAACACTAACCAAACTACCAATTGCATCTGATAGAAAATAGATGAAGATCAAACAATAAGTATACACGAAAACTATAAGTTGAATTAAATTTAGAATATTGCTAAAGCTTAAAGTTTATCACTTAGAGACTATCTTCAACATTTGTCACAAAGATGGATTGTGTAAAAACAAAACATTATTCTAATATTTCTTGGGGTTTGAGCAAAAGTTGCAACATCCACCAACTATCCTAGCATGAGCTATTTTCATCTCTTGCCCAACTATCTATCTTGTTTGGTGTGGACTTTTATCATAGTTTGGTGTAAAAGGTTCTGCTATTGAGAAAGATAAGTATTACCAGTTATCAGAGAGATTGCAAGAAGAAGAGAAGAGAAATTAATGTTTCATGCAATACATTTAATGTTTTGAAACCTTTAAAGCTCATTAGATGATAACAACAAAAGAAAACAATCAAGATAGTGCAAAGCTACTCAGCAACCAAAATAGAGAATGCAAAAACTACATTTTGAAAGTCTATATAAAGATAAACTTCGAAGAGAAGATAACAAGAACAACATATTTTTTTACAAATGCCAAAACTTTGTCATTTTCAATTCTCTATGCCAAAAAGCATCCAAAGACCCTTGTTGTGTTCAAACCAACAAACTAGGAGAGTAAACTTAAACCATTGTACACATCAAAAGGTTGTATCCCTAATGAGCAAAACTATGATTGTTTGATCACTTATACATTGTATTTGACTTAAGCTAGATGTGGCTTGTTTAAAGAATAGTTAGTTAAGCCAGGAGTAACTTGACTAGTTAGTCTATAATTGGACGTAGTCTATTGCGACAAACGAATCAATATAAAATACTATGTAAACTTTGTCTCTCTTCTTCTTGTCTTTTTTGAATATTATCTATTTATAACTAACTTAAGAAGGAGCAGTCATATAATTAAGTTTATGTCAATACTTTATTAGATCATCTAATATAAGTCAAACTTATCGTCTGATAACATAATATCAAACGATATTTGTGAAAAATAGTCAAAAGTTTTAAAAACATAATTCAACCCTTTCTTTTCGTGTTCTTGTTGTTTTTCACAATTGGTATGGGAGCTCGACCTCCAAAGGATTGAGGGCCTGACAATGTTTAGAGGAAAAGATCAAGTATTAAAATGACAAACATGGAACCATAGTTGTTTATCTAAAGAGCCTCTCTCTCTCTAGTATTCCTGCTTTTCTAGGAGAAGACTTTCCATACTGGAAGGATTGGATGGAAATGTACATAAATTCCACACACTATCAGTTGTGGCAAATCATCATCAAGGGTGATATAAGATCATTTCCTTATAAGAGGATTGGGATGTGGAAGAACATAACCAGATGCAATTAAATAACCAGTCAAGATATACCCTCATCTGTGTAGCTTCTAAGAATGAGTATAAGAAAGTGTGTAGACTAAAGACTACAAGAGATATAGGATTCTCTTGTCAACTACGAAGTGCAAATATTTCCAAATTGAGCACGAAGATGATGAAGTTGTAGATGCACAAGAATGAAGAATTGAAGAGAAGAAATCATGAAGTGTTAACATATTTTTGCACTAATGTCAAGTGCACTAGTCGCAAATTTAGCAAGTAATAGATATATCGTTCTTTCCCAAAGCAGTTACACAATAGATGATAATAAATATAATTATAACAAAATTAGACTACAGTAATTCAAAAGTTTTGATTTTTATTCAAGAAAATAAAATTAAAACAATGAATATAT
>Ga0209489_109853_pt1 | contig 11426 bp, 3 predicted proteins | sample SiratrowhiteBW_FD_187527 | JGI IMG/M metagenome (GOLD analysis project Ga0209489, IMG submission 187527) | Root nodule microbial communities of legume samples collected from California, USA - Siratro white BW (SPAdes) (version 2) | ecosystem: Host-associated > Plants > Roots > Nodule | place: USA...
TCCTTTTTGTTTTTCTTTCTCCATGTTCTTTCGCATTGCTAGTTGACCTAATCTGTCTCAATTTTCTCATTTTCATATCTCGTGATTTACTAACCCTTTTCCGGTGATTTATATGTCTAAATTGCGACTCAGAGTCTCATCTTTCTTCTCGTTTTGGTTTCATTGCAATCGGAGCACTATAGGTTGAGATACGATATCACGTTAATTCTTCGTCTTTTTGGCTGAAATTGTGTGTGGATTCACATCACTTTGTATAGAAAAAAAAGTCTAACTTGAATGGAGATCCAACTTAGTGAAGCAACAAAGAGTTAAGCCAAGATTACTTCAAGATTAAGGAGAACACATGTTGAGCAAACTGAGCATAAATACTTGAGAAGAAAACCTTCATATAAAGAAAGTCAATCCACTCAGCGCATGGATAATAGAGGGCTTAACTGTTTAGCTTTATAAATAGGATTTTAATTGTAATTCAAAAAGAGAAAGTATCAGGGTATACGAGTGTAGTAAACCCTTTAGAGTCGGGCTATTTGTAACCACTAGGATTGGGTTCATTGTTATATTCTACTCATTATGAGTAGTTAATCCTAGATTAGGATTTGATGATTTTATAACTCTTTTGTAGTTTCTTCTTTACATATGTAATTATTGATTTTTTTGCTTTAATGTTGTACAGTAGATAAATGTATTGATGTAAATTGAGGTTTGCGTGATCTTCTTTACAGTAGAGAAATCTCTTTAATGATGTTAAACTTATTTTCACATAGTTGAGTTTTATTGCTAACGTTTTTATGTAGACCTTTGCTACTAATACACGATTTTAAAGGTTGAATGATATTGAAAAATACGTTAAACTGCGAGAGTCAAACTCAATCAACCATAGAAGTTCAACTATCGGGAACAAAGTGCAATATTTGGCAATATTGTTATAGTAAGTCGATCTTAATGCACATATCAATTCTCACTATGTCAATGAAATGATTGATTATTCTTCAATCCCTAGGTAACCATGATTAGAGAATTAACTTAGTTTAACCTTTTATATATGTCATTATTGATTAAAAAAAGCATCGAACTTTTTAATCACTGAGAATACTACAAGCCCAATTTCAATTATACTATCTTGACTTGGTCCATTTGCGTAGAGACCACACCAATAAGAATGAAGAGAATTTGATCATGGTTCATAATGAACATTATTTGCTTTATGGGTTTCATTTACAATTTATAATGAACATTTCTACAATTTCCTTTTCTTACACTTTAAATTTCTACCCACTTATTTTCTTGCACCTTTAAGATTCTTCCCATTACATTTATGCAAATTTACTTTATGTAACTTACATTCTTGCAATTCTACATTTTTTGTCATTTACATTTATGCAATTTTACATTCTTGCACTTTCTATTTCCATTAAACGGTATGTTCTACACTTGTATAACCATTAAACGATAATTAGATGATGGTCTTTTAGACGGTCTAATATTTGTACTTAGGTATTTTTGCTTTACAAATTCATTTACATTTTACTATTTGCTAAAAATTCAAACTATATTTTCAATTCACTTTTAATTTACACTGTTTACATCAATACGTGAATTCTCGTTTACGTCGTTTAATTCTTACTCAATTTTAGTTTCATTTATGTAATTTTCAATTCTTTCTCATTTTAATCTCTACTTTTGATTGTTAATAATTTAAATTCCTTTTCCATAGTTTTCGAGTAGTTCTATCCATTTAACTCGTTTATTTTCGTTCTTGAATCTGTAGTTCTCTTATACTCTATTTTTCTTAAATTGTTACTATTCATCATTTTCGTTTACAATATTTATGTTTATATTCCAATATTTTAGTTTTTGCCCATTTAAATTCAATCTTTGATTTATATTTTAATTTTTGTTTAATTCTATTTAAAAGTTTTCATTTTTACATTTCATGATCTCTTTGCTGATAGATGGTCTAATAGACTACTATCATTAGATGGTCTTGATATTTTTGCTTTTCAAAAATCATTTCAAATCCCCCTACTTTAAGTTGTGAAAAAAAAAAAGAATAACAAACAATTTATTCAATCAATATGTGTATTTGACCTAGGTTGACCTGTACTACATTCGGGAAAAACTTAGTTTAGTTTGAAAACCAAACATGACTTTTTTGTACATTCCTTATATCCCACAACATACCATAAAAATGCCCATTCTTCCTTTTTATATAATTTCCTCTCAAGGCAGTTACGTTGTCAAAATTTTAAACAGTGGTTGTTTGGAGAAAGCTTTGCGGATATTGTCCCAAGCATAACATTGTTTCGAGATTAGGAGGATATATGGCATGAAAAGAGAACGTGATGGGTAGTTTCTTCCTCTAAGAGAGATAATAGGAAACTTTGTTGGTTATTATGTAGTTGTACATCTATCTACTCTCCTATTTGTCGTTGTACATTTCTTGATAATTTTTTTTTTCTTCACATCCACATTTAAGTCTATATAAAATAGAGTAAGCATATTTAAAGTGTATATTTCTATATTCTCTCTTTTTCAAATCCACTTATCCTTGCTATTTCTCAACATCATTTTACCTTATAGTACGAGGTGCCTTTTGGTAAAATTTTCAAATACCTCTCTTCTTCACATAAATTTCAGTTTCCAATTATGGTCCAACCTTTCGCCCATGCCAACCACTCTTTCCTTTTTTCTTTTCAGCTAAACCCTTTTGTATTTATTTTGATTACATAGTTCTCTTGCCACTTGTCATTCCATAAAAGTGTTTTAGTGCCCATCACCCGATTTTCTACATGTATTCCTATCGGACCATTTGTTCAACTAACCTTCCTGCTAAAGTTCTTGAAATCTCTTCATTAAAATTGATGTTTTCATATATAAGGTGCTATTATAAACTAATTTATTATGTAATGAATTACTAATTATATTAATTTTTAATGATAAATCCATTTTAAATTTGAACTTCATATATAATTAAAAAGTAACACGATAAATACTAAAAATAATAAGTTATATTCATTGTTGAATGGAATATAAGGTGTTGTTATAAACTAATTTATTATGTAATGAACACTAATTATATTAATTTTTAATGATAAATATTTTTTTAATTTGAACTTCATATATAGTTAAAAAGTAACACGATAAATACTAAAAATAATAAGTAATTAATTGTAATTTTAAAATTTAAATAGGTAACTATAGGCGTAAGAAAATTAAGAATAAGAAGGAAATGTGTTAAAATACAAGGAATAATAATAGAAAATAAATAAATAACCTATGAGCTACAATTTAAAAATTAGTTGAAGGAACTTGTAAGTATAAATTAAAAATTTCTAAAATAAATTATTTTATATATCTTACTAAATATATTTATATTCGATTTATAAATTTGTAAAATAAGCTAATAACAAGCTTATTAACCTTACTAAATACATTTGTATGATTTTTAGACAAATATTATAATAATCGTTAAAAAGGGAATTTACTAGTATTACAATAAAAATGATAAGAGAGCACTAATTTTATGTGAAATTCCAAAAGCAAATTACTGTATTAAAATAAAAATAAAACTATTATAATTATCGTAGTCATGAATGTTAGTTAAATGTAAGCAAGTCCTACTAATTTTGGTTGTAGGACCTAGTAAATGGAGAATACGATCTCATCTAATTGGATTTAATTATATTTCATTTAAACTAGAGAGAATGAAAACATCATTTACTGTTAACATTTATTTCGAAAAGTTTGAAGTTGATGTGAATTACAATGCTACTCCAACTATATCAAGATATGATAATGTGTCTTTAATGTTTCTCTTCTACTATTAAATGTGTTTTTAGGTTAAATATAAGTGAAAACATTAATAAGTAAATTAATGAAAGGTTTCAGTTTTATAGATGTTAATTAATTATTAACATAAGTTTTCATTTGTTTAATATGACAATGGATGGAGAGGAATTCTTAAAAGTTATGTTATTCAACTATAAATATAACTCTCCATAAACTATTTCGGTGCCATCATCAAGAGTGTCGAAAGTTATCATTATCAAGACCCTCTTTGATCATCAAACAATGGCCACATTCAACAACAACTTTTCTCTAATGTTGTTATGTTTTGTGATCAGTTCGTCAATGATGTTAAACATTGGGCTTTCTAATGTTGCTTCGGCACCATCAAATGCGTCTGGGCCACAATCATCTAACGAACATTATTTGGCTAATTGTGCATCAAAGTTAGATACAATTTGTGGTAAAGACATATACTTTGCTGTAGTTTTTGGTAACACAACTGTCATTGAAGATTGTTGTGACGAACTTGTGTATGATGTTGGAAAAGTATGTCATGATGACATGACAAAATATGTTTTGATTAAGACAAAATTCACAAGAGGTAACACTAAAATCTTGAAGAGGAGTAAGAAGGTTTGGAATGATTGTGTTGCCATTGAATCATAAAAGTTTATAAAATTCATATAGTGTAATCTCGTCTAAGAAAATAAAATATTAGTTCCAAGTTATGGTTGGATAGCTTATTTTCTTAAAATTAAATAATAATTCGATATTTTCATGAATAACAAGAATGTTTGTTTGTTCCATAATATGTTTAATGTTAACTTCCCTTACAATTTGGTTCTCATGTCATTTATTTGGAAAGATTATTTTAGAGATTAATAATTCTTTATTATCTTCCTAAAACTCAAATACAACACCAAGCACTTCATATATATGATATGTTAGGTTACAAGGATTCTAAGCCTCAATAATTAAATTATTTTTCTTAGTAGCTCCAACATTAATGGATTCACAAACATTAATTAACTTTGAAAACATCTCTATTTAATGGGATTCATCTCTATGAAAGTAACTTGGAATTTTAACGGGTTTCATAATAACTGGGAAGCCAAGTTCCATGAATATTATTTGATATGCAACATTCACTAGGCCAAAAAACAATTATTAATAATCACCAGGTCTATAAATAAACTCCAATCCCACTAAGTTGCATAATTTTATAATGAAAGTTATTAAATTATAATAGTACAAAAGCCTTTTGAATATAATAGTGTGTTTGCTTAAATTATATTAAATTAGGATGATAATATGTGTTAGATGATAAACTAATATAAGTTTTAACATATTATACTAAATTAGCATGATGTTCCATGATAAGCTAATATAAGTTTTAACTTACCATTCTTAAAATAATTTAAGAAAATACTTTTGACTATTAAACTATATCTTTTAAATATATTTATCATCTATACAATTTGAATAAATATTGTACATATTTGTATTTGAGATATATGTAAATGAACGAGAATATTAACAGAATAACAATGAATAAAATCAATTGTATTTGAAATAGGTAGAGATTTATTAACATAACAATATAAAATCAAATTAGATTAGATATACTCCTATAACTGGAATAAGTTACATCATTATCATCATCGCATCTTGAGATTGGCCCATCAACTGTCAGAATCCTCAAAATGCATTCAGAGGCTCTCCTTAAAAAAATGAATAAAATCACTAGAATAAATTTGATAAGGATGTAGAGCTCTTGTATGATCAAAATTGAATCAACATCTAGTCAATTTGCAACCGTTCCAAAAACAATTCACTATACTAAACTAGGACTGGACCACACACCGATCTGAGTATGAATAGAGACCTACTATAACAAACAGGCCGTTGAGTCTCAACAATCGCAACAATAAAAACTGATGAACAATCGTTATGAGGTGCTTAGTCTAAGGTTAGCAATGGAGACATGAACACAACAACTTTAATCTGACAACCTTTCTTGAGTCGCTGAGTGAACAAACAATGTAATACGTTCTCAAGCCTAGGCTCATAGGCCTTATCACTAGGGGAAACATAGGCATATGATCAACCATTTAAGGTTGTTGCAACACCCTATCAAAATGAGGCAACAAGGGTTCCACCCTTTCATGTTAGATGTTATGAAGACCTGACTTCCTATAAAGTGAAGGTGACCATTGTTGATAAGATGGATCGATGGACCTAGAAGCACATGTCAAGGCATATTTTACCCAAGCCAACCTCTTCTCCGAGGATCTTGGAGTACATTGTAGGCTTTTCTCTACTACTCTTAAGGGACCAACCTTTTAATGGTACTATTCTCTACCTAGAAATTTGATAGATTCATTTGACACCTTTTGTGCAAGGTTCTTAGCTCAATTTACCAATAACAAACCCACAACCTTGACCTCTCTATTGAGAATTGGTTAAAATTAATTGCCAATTATTAGTAACAACTTGACTTCATTTTACACAATTGCTTTAATCTTTGTATTTTTAGCTTATCTACTTTCAATCACTATTTTGGCCATAATTTTTTTAATGGACATCATTTTTAGTTGATTCTAGTTATATTGAATGCTACACTTATAAGTGTAACATCCTATATTTTTCATATAATAGGAACTTTATGGGATAGGAATTATATAATAAACCTTAATATAAAAATCAATGCATTCATAATGTATTTAAAAATATACTTCTCCACAAAAGATCTAATAAAAATATCTTCGTAAAAATTACAAATAAAATAAAATAAAATAAAGTTTCTCCATCAGTTTATTGGGGACTCCCACCACCTGTCAAATCCTCTGCTCCCGTGTAATATACACGATCATTGCAGTTTTAAAAACAAAACAAACAACACACAAAAAGAAGGGTAAGCTAGAGATTTTCAAAACAATATATATTTTCATAAATTGGATTTCTATCTCAACAAAACAACAACAATTCAATCTTTCATAATTCATCTCACATCATACATACACTGACTCATAAACAAAGACACTAGACTCTCTACTTCCGGAAGACACTAGTGCATTGAGTTAAACTCAAGAGGTGTGCACCTGTCATATACCATCCATATGTTCCGATCAGCTCATATTTCAAACCTCAGATATAGTCTGTCCCGATCAGTTCCTATTTCAAACCTCGTGTACAGCTCCCATATGCACAGGGTTAATCCATTTGTCCTATTCTGATCGGGCTCATATTTCAAACCTCGGACAGGACCATATGAACCTCCTTCGACTCTTCACCAACTGGTAAACTTCATCTATATGAATCCAATGTACCAGTAAAGTCAGGATACCTCCTTAGAATCCCCAAACAATGCACATCCTAATAATCTCAACACGGGTATCTCCTTTCCTGAAGATACTATGTTTCGATTACACACCACATCATTCACAAACATTGATATTACATCGTACCATTCATAAACATTCATTCCATTCAATTCAAATTCATATATAATAAAAAAAGTAATTATAATATTTATTAAAAATAATCAAACTAGCTTCCCTTACCCAAATTCACAAAATAAGTAATTATAATATTTATTAAAAACATTCAAACTAGCTTTCCTTACCCAAATTCACATTATAAATAAATTTCCATTTCAAAAGAGACAAACATTTATAAAAACATACATGCAACTAGCTTCCCTTACCTCTATAGAGTAGAGATGCTTAAAACCTTAAAATCACAAGCAACCTAACTCTGTTCAAGAATCTGATCAGACACTCTTGATCTACTCAACGCTAGGAATCTAAGGGTGTCTTCTGATTGTCAATTTGATAATCTATGAGATCACAAATCTAGAGAGAAGGTAGAAACTTTAAAGAGATTTGTTTGAGAGATGGTGGTTTTCATAAGAACGAAATTGTATATCTTTTTTAAAGAGAGAGAGAGATTTGGTAGTTTTATTAGAATAAAACAGAATATCTTTTTAGTGAGATAAAATATCTTCTTAGAGATAATTGGTGATTTTTATTAGAATAAAATATAATATCTTCTTAGAGAGATAGAATATCTTAGAGAGAGAGAGTTGATAGTTTTTATTATAATAAAACAAAATATCTTTTAAGGGAGAGAGAGTTGGTGTTTGCTATAAAAATAAAAAGTAAATAACTATCTTTTATTTACTTAAACAACTCTTCTGTTAAAAAAATAGGTATTATCTTATTTATCTCTAAAATTAAATTTTGGTTTAGTTTTTATTCCATAGCTATTTTCTAGGGTATTACAATAAGGCTTTGAAATAGACATACAAATTGTTGGTTTTGGACTCCTTTGCTACATTTTTACAATTTTTTAGAAATTGAGGCAAATTTGCTAAAAAATTGTAAAGAGAAACCTACAAGTTGGTTTTGCTTGTTTTACATGTTTTTAATTAGGATTATAAACCTGATTAGAGCCATATTATATCCATGATTTCTTCAGAGTTTGAAAAATTAGGTTATGTGCAAAGCCTATTCAAGGAATATATAGTTTTGCTCAAAACACAAAAAAGAAATTAATTGCACAAGTTTCTTTGAGAGTTTTAGTTATTCTCTTTTTCTGTCTATTTTCATATTTTTCATGTTCTTATATTATTCTTCTACTGTGTTTTAACTATTTTCTAATGGAGAGCTAAATCTTCGAGGATTAATTTGATGGAGTCAACATCAAACAATTTTTTTGTTTTACAATTTACTTTTGTGTTTTTAAACTCCTAAATCCTCAATTTTTATTTGTATGGAAGGATCTGGTTATTGAATCCAATCTATCATGTGTCATCTGATAATCGATTTAGGTTGTGCTTTATATTACAAAATTTAGAGAAACCTCAATATTTCTATTTTCATTTATGAAAGTGGAAATCTCTAGACTCACATCTTTTTTTTGAAAACTTATACATCTTTTTTTTTTTAAACTATAAGTTTTGACCAGTCATATTCTAATCATTCTTTATTTATTAAGAAAACCTCACATTATTTCCTTGTGTTATTAGTATACATAGAGGACATTAATCTTGTAGTAGGGACAACATAGATAAATATAAATGACATTAAAAATCTTTAAATCAGGTTATTCTAAAATTAAGGATTTAGGAAAATTACTTTTTATAGGATTTGAAATAATTAGATAAAAGATATTGATACAACAATGCTTGTTGCAAATTTATCCTTTACTCTCATGATGAAAGCTACAAAGCATTTGTTTCAACAAGTTACTAATTAGATGTCTTTTTTATTTAATTAATATTAGACTTGATATATGATTTGCACTTCTTTTTGAGTCAATTTACACAATCACCATCATCATGTTGTTCATTATGTATTGAGATACATTAAAGTTGCTCCCTCACAAAGAATATTTTTCTCTTTGAGTTTTGCTCTATAGTTGCCAGGGTTTAGTGATTTCAATTAGGCTACATATCCAAACACATGAACATAGATCACTCGCTTATGCATTTATTTGGGTACTTCTTTAATATCATAGAGATCTAAGAAGCAACTCATTGTATCAAGGTCTTCCTCAAATTCCTCTAAAAGTAAAATACTGTGCTTTGACCACAATTCTCTATGAAGTACAATGGTTGTCTATGAAATACAGTAAGATCTTACCTTCTTCATAATCTTCGTATTATCACTTCTGTAACAAATTTAACCTTTATTGTGATAAGTAGGCCGCAAGAGGTTGAGTCCAAGTTTTCATGAAGACACAAAACATGTTGATATAGATTTCATATTGTTTGGAAGAAATTACGAAATAACGTGTTCCATCTACTCCCTATAAAAATTTGTGAGGTTTTAGTAGAGATATCTTTGATAAACATGTATCCAAGCTTGGGATTAAACATCAAGTAATTTTTTTTAATTAACCATTTTCTTTAATTGAATTTCATTTCCATTATTTTGTTAGTGTTAGAATTTTTCAGACCTACAAAATCTCCAAAATCTAAATCTCACATGGATGTAAATATCGCATATTAAACGATGCTCCTTAGAATACTAACAGGCTGTTTCAATAGGTTTAGCATGCTTTAGATAAATTTTTAATTGTCTGAAACGCTTAGGCTACAAACGTTTATCAACTTGGAATTATCATTGATTATGAATTACTTAGTTAAACATAACATTAGCATAAATAAGAGTATGTCGTCCAGCATCTTTTTGTAAAGCATCTTTTTAGCAGCCCTTTTGCTTTGATTTTAGACTTTACCACTAATCAGATTTTTTTCTTAAAGCCAAACTATTATAAATGACGCCATAAGAATAAGACAGAGATAAAAATGAGAATGAGATGAACAATGAAAGGATTATAATTAAGCACATAATCATTTATATTGTTAAAATAAAGTTAAAATAATGTTATGAAAATAATTAATTAGAGGTGTATTTATTTCAAGTTTTTCTCTTATTATTATTGTTATAAATAAAAAAATATTGAATATAATTTCTAATAATATAATTCTTTTTCCTTATGCTATTTTCTTTCCAATCAAATAAGCTATTTTTCCACTCATTTATTACCTCCTTAAACAATTTTTTGAAGAAACAAAAATAATAAATGAAATAAAATAAACTTCTCTTTATGTTGGAATTAATGTATGAATGACTTATTGTAAAACATCTTTTATATTTTTTAAAATTATATTTTTAACTTGAATATAAATTTATTTTAGATTTTTAAGAATTTTTTTTTATCTATTTCTTTTTTTATATTAAAAATGTTTGTGAAAATTTACCTAAACCAAAGAAAAGACATTAGAGTAACAGGGATCAACAACGATTTGGATATGGAATTATCATTTCATGATACCCTTTTTACTTATTTTGGTTTACTTTATTTTGTCAATGAAGTAACAACCTAATTTTTTTAGGATATTATGCATAGTTTATATTTGAAACCATGTATTCGTAATTTATATGCAAACATAACTAATATGAAAATTTGTTATATTAATAAATTAAGTGTGAGTTTGGATTCGGTGGTTGATCACTATAAGAAAAACTCAATTTATCCACGGATTATTACCCACGGATCTGTATCCATAGGTAAATTCAGCATTACTCACGGATTATTACCTACAGATCTGTATCTGTATATATTACCCACGGATTTAAGTCCGTAGGTATTATCCACGGATATAGATTCGTAGATATTATCCACGGACACAGATCCGTAGGTATTACCCACGGAAATTGGTCTATACGTATTACCCACAAACTATTTTTGTAAGTAATATCTACATACCTATGTCCGTGGGTAATACTTAGGAACTTATATTTATGGATAAAACTACTATTATCTCTTATTAATGATGTTCATATTGATTTATTAATAATAACATTAGTAAAAATGAATATTATTAACAATATTAATATTTTTATTGATATTATTAATATTATAACAAATATTTTTGGTATTTTTAACACTTTTATTACTATTATTATTATTATTATTAAATTTATATTATTATTACTAATATTATTATTATCATTAGTATTATTAATAATATTATCATTATTATTATTAATATTAATAATATTATTAATATTATTGCTAATATTATTGTTTTTATTATTATTTCTAATATTGTTAGTTATAATATT
>Ga0209489_109854_pt1 | contig 11424 bp, 5 predicted proteins | sample SiratrowhiteBW_FD_187527 | JGI IMG/M metagenome (GOLD analysis project Ga0209489, IMG submission 187527) | Root nodule microbial communities of legume samples collected from California, USA - Siratro white BW (SPAdes) (version 2) | ecosystem: Host-associated > Plants > Roots > Nodule | place: USA...
ATAAGAAAGAAATAACTAAAGTATCTTTTCACTTTTATATTCTGAGAATAATCTACTTGTACATTATAATTTACTTTCATTTGCAAATCTGTAATAACTTTGGTAAACTGTTTTTTTTTTTTTTTTCTTGTAGAAGGTTTTCTCAAATATCCGCGATTGAGTAAACTTTGAGAGTAACTCCTACTTTTTATTCATTGATTTCGTTGCCATTTAAATGGTGGCGACGTCATGGTCCCCTAGTCTTGAAAACTTTGTTTAACAACTTTAATTTGACACTTGAAAAAACAAAAATCTTTTAATCATTGGTTGCCAAAAAATTGATGGAATACTCATAAAAAAGAGGTACCATTGGAACATTGCGAACATGATGTTGCAAAGCATTTTTAGGACTGAATAATTTATATAGTAATGCAGACTTTGTGAATAGAAAGGTTGATAAAAATAAAGAGTCATAAAGTTTGTATAGCTACCCTGTGAGGGGGTGATATAATAGATGAGAAGGAATATTAATTTTTATGTTATAGTAGACAGGTAGCTAGTTAATTATTATAAGCGTTTTTAAGAGCAGAAAACGCTGGTGTAACTAAACGAAAATGATGGCTTGATCGCAATTAGACACACATTGAATCTAAATAGACATGCGTGTCTCTTGTGAAACGTTCACGTTTAAGCATAGAGCTAGTAGCGTGATACCCGAGTGTTATGGAACACGTAATCAAATCAACTTTCGAATGGTAATAATAATGATGATTATATAAGGATATTCGTTAGGTAGAATTAAAAAATAACCCTAATTGTTCATTTCATTTCTTCTGCTCATATTTTACATCATTATATATAAGAAAACATGTTCATGCAAGCCAACTTAGCAAAAACTGGAGTGTAATGTTAATATATCAACAGTACGAAAACTAGAAATACCTTCTAACATAAATTTTTATTAAATTAAAATTTATTAAAAACTATAAATTTATAGAACTCACTATATTTTATTATTTTAAATTAATTTTAACCAACAAAGTGTTTAAAAGGATATTTGAGAAAGTATATTTCTCACTGTATAAAAATATAAATAAATGAGGGCCCATCTCAGTGGGCTGGATGTTTGGAAAGAGAGAGTACGTAGAAGACTCCAATTACGCGGCCAAGTTATTTAACTCCGAACTCTCAAGCAAACTTGATTTCTTAGTCACTTGCCCAATAGTAGAATCATTTACATTGACGTTTACAACCCCTTAATGGATATCATATCATTGTCAATCTCAACAAATTTCATTATCTTATACCTATCGTTTTTATAAAAGTTATTTCACTATTATGAGATAAAATGGATTCACATACATAGTAGTACTATAATAGTAAAACTAATATGAGATAAAATGGATTCACATATATAGTAGCTACTATAATAGTAAAACTAATAATAATATATTAAATAATGTAGACATTCATAGTTTTATTTATTAAAGTAATAAAGATGGTCTTCCTTCTATGAAGATTATTGTATTGCTCAATACAATCACACTGGACTTCAATTCCTATAATGTAAATTTAACATTTATTAGGATAGAGAATTGTTTAACATATAAAAGAGTTATATGTATATGTTTAAAGTCACTTTATCATTTATAAAAGACAATCATTATACATAAAAAAAATAAAGTGAGAATATTTATCAAATAATACAAAATATATGTCACAGTCAATATAATAAGTCTGACTTACTGATATAGGTAAAAATAATATTATTAGTCAAACTCACCAAATAAAAGTATAAATGGTATAATTAGTCAGACTTATTGATATAAGTACATATGATATAATTAGTTAAATTTAGATAGTATAATTAGTTAAACTTAAATGATATAGATACAAATAATAAGTCAAACTTATTAATACAATCAACTCATTTATATAAATATAAATTATTAGTCAAACTCATTATTTGATTCACCTGTATTAAGTAAAATATTTTTACAATAAATAGTTGGTTTTTTAAAATAGAGTCAAACATAAGTAGAACATACACTTCCAACTACTATTTGATTTAGATGTTCAAATTTAAATCATTTATGTAGTAAATAAATGAACTTATCAATCTCACTCATTTAAATTCATAAAGTCCAATCTTCAACTACATTTAATTTAAATTTTCACTTTCTAATGTGACCTGATGAATTGAGAATACCTTTTTAAGTCAAAATAATATCAATAAAACAAAATAATGATGTTAGGAACACCTCACTTAATATTGGATGTAAGGAACATCTTTCCAATTTATACACCATTAAATAGAATAATAAAAAATAGGACACAAAAATAATGAATTTAAAAATAAAAAAAGAATACTGGGATAAAGAATACTCAACAAGAATAATTTATATATAATAATTGTCTTCTTTCTTATTAGATTGTTATTTTTTGAAGATTGATGTATTGATATGGAGTGTAATTGTTTTTCTATCTTCTTATATAATTAATTATCTGTAATAATGTATTTGTTCATCTTAGGATAATACTCTTATTTATAATGTAATTTATAATCATTTTATTTTTACGAATTTTAATTTTAATTTGTGTATCTTGATTCTACTTAAATAGTCAGTTTGTAAAAGATAGATATATGAATATATGAAGTGATTGTAAAATGATAATTTAGTAAATTATACCTGAAATATTTATTTTTAATAAAGTAAAAAGAATTAAGTTTATCATTACATTAAAATCTTCATATAATAAAAAATAAATTTTCTCTTCATCCTAGTAAGTGAACCTGATAAAAAAGATTTTAATTTATATTTCGTTTAATTTATCTGAAAATATTAAGATTTTGAATGATTTTACTATAATACTTAAATAAAATAACTTATTTGATTTAGATAATAATTATTTATATATTTTTCGTCAGACGAATCTTTACTAATTTAATTTCTTAAATTTATGAGATGATAGCTTCTAATTTAGTAGGTTAGACGTAATATTTAAGAAGAAGCCTCTAGTTTGTCAATTTACTTTTAAAATATTAAATCGTTCAATTCATAAAACATTGAATACCTTATTATAAAAATATAATTTTACAATTGCAAATTTATAGTTGTAGTGATAATGTATTGACACATAACTAAAAAAAATGGTACATATAAAGAAATCACATGATTATAATGATGGAATATTTATGCTAATTATATTTTTTATGTTACATTTTTGAATGGATAATGTTTTGAGAAATTCAAAATATATTTATGTGTGTACTTTGATTTTTAAAATCAATCTGTTTGAGTATTTTATACATTAAAGGTTCAGTTATTTATACATGCTCATTTTAAAAACTAAACTTAGTCTTCTCACAGCTTTATTAACTAAAAAGGGCTAAGATTTATGTTTCGAAAAAAGAATTTGCTAAAGATTTAAAAAAAGCTTAGTCATTCATGTGACACGCATTGATATAAGCTCGTTTAAAAACTATTGTATATATGTTTATATCACATATGTTTTATCAAATATCCATATATGTTTTTTTTTAAACGTTATAGATTAAGAAAAGTTAGCAAAACCATTTTGTAGACTTTCAACAAATAAGGATAGTGAATATCACTACGAATTTGTAGATTAAGAAAATATTTTATCGTTCTTATAAATTTTTAATTAAATGAGTATACAAATTTCTGTATACAAAAATATTTATTAGAAACACAATAACTTTAAACTTTTTTTTTTTAAAAGTTACTTATAAAAAAACTATTATAACTTTAGATACGGACTTAATCACAAATTACTACAGTATTAAATGTAACTTATTTCAGATTCTCTGTGAATTTAGTATACTGATATACACATGAACCTTTTGCGTTGGAGGACTTAGAAACGCTTCCCTAAGCTGAAGGATAGTTAATGGGTTGTCCTCTGTTTGGCAATTGCATTCTTGCAGAAGCAATTAATTAATCCACACAAAACTACAACAACCTTGCTACTGTTACCAATTTAATGCAAAGCCTTCCATTCACAAAATAATTAGCAGGGGAAAGTGAAGGATAAATAATAAACTTAGTTTTATCAATGATTCATGCATGCATGTAAAATCAGTGCATCTAATGTTTTTAAAAAGTAAATATTATTGAAATGAATTGTATTTCTTTAAGAATATTCAGTTGAGATAAGAGAAATGTTATGTGTTAAGAGAGAAATAATTGACAAAGTAAAAGATAAATAAAAAATAATAATATTTACTTTTCACCAAACTTTTTATTTTTATTTTGTTTTCATGCGAACCAAGACACCACATGATGACAACAAAAGTAACTGCAATTGAACAGTGTTGGGGTACTAATAGGTATTAATGCAGCCACTGATGCAACATCAAATCCACCATTGATTAAAGTAGGTAACATAATTAGTAATGCTATATAATGGTACACTCAAATAATTCGTTCTCCCAACCGTTCTGAGCAGACGCGATATAAATGTGGAACGTAATAATTAGGTTTCAAATAAAATAATCAAATTTTGGCCTCATGAACAGTTAAAATATTTATCTACATAATAAATATTACCATTTTAAGGTTATTTTTTTGTAAAAAGTTAATACCATTTTCAACCAAAGTAATATTAGCATGTTATTTTAGCAATGCAGATATGAGAAAAATAAACAATTAAAAAAAGAAAAGAAAAATATATAAACCTTCTTTATGAAGATATATGTTACCAAGCTCTAACTTTTTACTTGCAATCTCCAACTTTTGGAGGATGTGCCATTATTCTTGCAAAGAGAGAATGAGTTTGAGAAGACTAGTTTTATAGTGTTGAAGTTTTCTTTTAAAGTGGTATACTTTGACTATGATTATGTTGAGAGACATGCATGACTATGAATATATTTCACTAATTTTAAACAATACATAATGTTTCGCGATTGTAGTTCTTTTGTTATTATTAATGATATACGGATTCATTTTTGTATTAGATCATGATAATTAGACGGTAAAAACATGAAGTATTTTCTCTTTTTTTATAATAAAAATATAAATTTTTTTTATGAAAATAAGTAAGTGATATCATGAAGTCACGACTTAAATGAATAAGTCATGTCACGTGTCAATTACTTTAGTATAAAAAAATAAATTAAAGTCGTGTCAACGTAATAAGACTTCAACGTAAAGAAAATTTTATATTAAAATCGTATCACATTGATATGATTTTACAATTCTATATTTTTTTTATTAAAGTAATATTAACGTGACTCTATAATACGATTTACCCACTTTCTTATAAAAAAAAATACACTTTTTCTATAAAAGAAAAAAAATTGTGCCTATTCCATATTTTTACCTAATTCGATAGTGATGCACACTCTCATCACACAACTATATATATATATATATATATATATATATATATATATATATATAATATTTGTCGACTTTTTTGGTTACGTTCTTTTATTTACACTCATCAAGTCTATAAAAATCAAACATATGGTAAAATTCTAAATTAAAAGCTCCAAAGAAACATTACAAAATAAATTATTTTATTTTTCATTGATTAATAGGTACAATACCGAATTATCACGACCAATGATAAATCATATATGAAGAAGAATAACATTTTCCAACAATAATGGCACAACCAATGAATGATGAAGAGTTTGACGAAGACAAAAACACAATTGCTTCACAAAGAGTTTTGTTTCAATACTTCAGTAATTAGATACTCAATATGGACCCTAGTTGAATCAAATCACAACGTCCAATAATCACCAGCAACATTGTACTTGAGGAGTACAATTAGTACATTAGAACTTATAATGGGACATCTAATAATTTGTTTCTTCATATTGGAGTGGGAAATTATGTCTTCCACCCTACCAGAATATTTGTGTTGGAAACAAATCAATCGCATCTCAACTCACATATCTAACAGATAGATCTTCTCAAATATATCAGGAATAGTTTATTTAACTTTGTCTCGTTGATGATTTGTAGATATGTTGTTTCAATCTCAATTTGAGATCAGTATCCATTTTCATATCGACACCACCCTGCAAAATTGCTTTCCCACAGTTAATCTACTGTTACACAAGATTTCTATGTTGAAGACAATTGACATAGTTGAATCTAGAGGGAGCTTGTACCACCCTTCGAGTGACAAATTGATTGCCTTGAAGGAAGTCTCATTTTCCTTGTGATGCTTGTTACATACCAAACTAAAAGATTCCATTTGATTTTTTTTTTAATGTGTTTGATCTATTATGTTTGAAAATACGAGTCTATTTTCTTACTACGTCTCTTTGGTTATCTTTATTTCCATGTCAAGATTAATGACAAAACTAGACATACTTATTTAATTAAACTAGAAGTTACTCAAGCTAAACCAAATTAACATAATGTGTTGGACTTCTTTTATTTTATTAGTATATTTAAATTAGAATCAATAAGCATTATCTTGTCTTACAAGAAGAGTGTCAAACTATGCATATATAAAAGTAATAAGGAACTGATATCTATCAGATGAACTGGTACAAATATTTTCGGAGAAGAAGAGGCACCAGCTTTCTGTAAACATTTTCTGAAGGATGAAAACTGTCCCAAAAAACATAGTCTCCCACATTCGGACACGTGGGGTCCAAATGGTTGCAGAACACCGCAGACTCTATTTTGCCCGTACCACAACATCCCCTGTCTCCCACTTTAAAACCTGCAATGCAATTGTAAAACCATCACAAAATTATAATTTCAAGTTTTCTCACGTTTTTTACTTCAGAATTTTCACATGCAAACACTGGCTTAGGAGACTCAAGTGAAAGTGAAAGTCGAGATTACCATAATTTTGGTAATTTACAATGATATCAAGTAGAGGGTTGTAAACATCAAGGTACACAATCCTGGCATTAGGCAAGTTCTGGTTAAGGGAAGCCAACTCCATTGCCAGTTTGTCGTTGAATAACTCAGCCGCGTCATTATACTTTTCTGCACATTTTCTTAATATTCCTCCCAATAATGTTCTCGGAAATGGCACACACCCAATTGGTGGAGCACTGAACACTCCAATCCTCCGAGCACCTAGTTCATATATTTCCTTTCAATCATAGAGAGAATAATTAACGTATGTACATTTTGGTGAGATCATTAATCAAAATGACATAACAAGAGTGTTCATTGCATATATGATATATTCTTTAATTTGTGCATACCTTTAAGAAACTAGCAGCTGAGCTAACCATTAGGTCAGTGTAGGTAGGAATATCATATTGCGCTTCTCTAGCATGACTCAAAAAGTAAGTGTTGGAAATGTCGTTGCTGCCTTCCACCACAAGAAAAATACTATTGGCCAGGATGAAGTTGGTTCTGTCCTTCCCGACAAGTCCTTCAAGCTTTCTTATGTAGTCTTTGAACATGTCTATTTGACCAGACAATGGTATAGCTGTCTGGTACCAAAATAGTAATCAAGTTAGAGTAGAAGAAGCAAACACAGTTTTCTGTTATTAACCAAAATTTAGGAGCTGAAGGAGAACAATGAGACTGAATCTGTACCTACCGCCAGTATAGATGTGAGAGGATCGTACCCTGAACCACCAGATGCAAAACAAACACCAGTGAGGAGATCATTAGGTTGGAGATTTGGATCGAAATATGCAGGTAAAAGATCCTTAATGCCTAGTTCTTCAGCTGATCATATACAAATAAGAAATCTTGTTACAATATATTTCCAATTAAGAATAAAATAGATTATATAATAACTTGTCATTTTAAAATATACTTGGAGTCTGCTTATTTTATTTAAAAAATCTAAAATTAACAAAGAAGTAATTTTATATATATATATATATATATATATATATATATATATATATATATATATATATATATATATATATATATATATATATTAATATAGCGAAGTTTTGATAAATGCTGAAAACCAAGGAAATTGGAACCAAGATAAAAACAATAAAAATGGTTGGGAACCACAAGGGAGAGGAAGAAATAGAAATTCGAATACCGTCGAAGATTGTTTCAAGACATGGATTTTCTACTTGATACTAATTCAAGAATGCTTGTGTTGTTAACAATGCTATTAGTCACAATAAAAATTACATTACCACTGTTAGTGACTGAACTGATAATATTGATCAAGAAAGTAAGAAAATGTTCAGTTTATACAACATCAAGTTCAACAAATTTTGAAAATCATTCAAGATTCAAAGGTTAAATCTAATTATAAGGTGAATAGCTTCATTGGTATGTTTTTATCTTAAAAGATTGAGAAGGATAAATATCTTAAAATTCTTGGATTTTATATCTAAGAGCAAAGATATCATGTTACTGATTCTAAATCTTATTTTACGATATTTTATAAAATAAAACCTATAACTATAAAATTGTTAAACAACTTTCATGTTATTGCCAAACATGTAGGAACTATCCTTTAAGTTTACATTTTGTTTTTGTTCAGGATGTTATTAAGTCTCTGCAAACTAATTTTCTCCTTTAAGTAATGTTAGGTTCAGGACATAGTTTCATTGAAAAAGATTTATTTAACTGAGTTACTTGAAGGTTTATATTTTCTAAACCAAAATAGAAAGTTTAAGTGAATGTTACTGATTTTAAGATTTTTGAAAACCTATAGTGAAGATCTTTGGTATCTTAGGCTTCCACATCCTCTGACAAAAATTGAAGATGTTTAGTATCTTAGGCTTTCACATCGTCTGACAAAATTCTTTAATAGATCAGTTATACTCATTTTTATATTTATTTTAAAGAAAAAAAATATTTGTGATGTGATATTTGTCATTATGTAAAACAACATAAACTACTTTTTTAATATAGTGATAATAATTTAGAACATATTTTTATTTAATATATGTAAACATAAGGGACCTTTTGCTATTTCATCTATTCATAAACATAGATTTTTTCTAACTGTTGTAGATTATAATAGGTGTTATACTTGGATTTTTCTTATGAGAAGGAAAGATGAAACTAGAGAAGCTATCTCTAGTTTTATTAACCTAATACATAATCAAATTGGGATTAGAGTTAAGATCATAAGGTCTGATAATGGGAGTGAGTTTGCTTATAATGACTTATACGATAAATCAGGCATCATTCATCAAATTAGTTGTATAGAAACACTACAACATGATTTTGTAGTGGAAAGAAACAAAATATTCTCAATGTTAATAGAAGTTTGTTCTTCCAATCTAAGATATCTGAGCATTATTGGTCTTTCGTTGTTATACGTGTTGTACATTTAATTAACAAGATTTTGTTTGTTGTTTTAGGGAGAAGATCTCCTCATGAATAGGTCTATAAAAAGTTACCCAAATTGCATAACTTAAGAATAGTTGGTTTGTTGTGTTTTGCTTGCACTGTTGAAAGAAACAAATCTAAGCTTTATCTCAGAGCTAAAAAATATGTTTTTCTTGAATACAAAACTGACATCAAAGGTTGCATAGTTTGAAAGATTATGACTAGGAAGATATTAATTATTAGAAATACTAGATTTTATTAACAAGTTTTTTCATATATATATATATATATATATATATATATATATATAAAGAATCACAACTCTAATACAAGAGAAATTTACTTAAAAATAACTTCAATTTTTTTACTTGAATCTATTTCCAAAAAAAATGTTATTGGTTAACAAAATAGTGGCATTAGCTAGAATTCTTAGAATGTGAGACATTCTAATAGAAATATAAGAGTGCCTATCTTTAACAAGATTGTCATTATCATATTAATAGTTCTGTTAAAACATAGTTTATCCTATTTCTTTTTTTATTTGCTATGACAGATTATCTATAAGTCTTCTTTATTATACTTTAGTCATATCTTCTGTTGGTAAGCCACATACTTATAATAGGATAGTGAAGATACTTGAGTGGCACGAAGCTATGAAGCAAAACCAAATTTGGTTTATAACATATTTAACACAAGGTAAAACACCAATTAGATTCAAATAGATTTTTAGGATAAAATATAATGTTGATGGAAGGATAAAAAATCACAAAGTTAGTCTCGTTATAAAGGATTATATCTAACTTAAAGATATCCATCATATGAATATATTTTCTTCAGTTGCAAAGCTAACTACAATCAGGTTACTCCTTGCCTAAACATCTATTTATAGCTGGCATTCACAACAGTTAGATGTAAATAATGTTTTTTTGCATGGAGAATTAAATGAGGAAGTTTATATGCTTCCACCACCAGGAATGGCTATCCCAAAATCTGGTCAAGTTTGCAAATTAACAAAATTGTTATATGGCTTAAAACAAACAAGTAAACAATGATTTTCCAATATATCTTATCCTCTTAAAAGCATCAATTTCATTCAATCTATTGCTGATTATATTCACAATGAAAACGTGTAATTCTTTCAAAATCCTCCTTATATATGCAGACAATACTTTTAGGGAATTCTTTTTCAGATATGCAACATGTTACACAATTTTTGGATAAAGCTTTCAAAACAAAAGACTTAAGAACACTCAAATACATCCTTGGACTTGAGGTTGCTCAATCATGTACAGGTATCCACGTTTCACAACAAAAGTATGCACTCGATATTCTTGTAGAGACTGGATTACTTGCAGCTAAATAATGTCCTACTCCTATAACCAAATATATCAAACAAATGTTTCAAGAATGCACTCCTTTGAAAGATGTAAACACATGTCATTGACTGATTGGTAAGTTGTTTGTATCTTACTAATATCAAACCCTATATAAGCTACCATTCAATTTTTAAGTCAATTTTGGCATCCTCTCCCACTGTGAATATTTTAATGTTGCTCAATGTGTTATAAGGTATATCAAAAGGACTCCTAGACAAGGACTTTTCTTCCCTAGAAACTTAAGTCTTCAACTGAAAGGTTTCTTTGATTCTGATTGGGCAAGATGTCCTCAAACTAGACAATCTATCACTGGTTTTTGTGTCTTCATTTGATTATCCTTATTTGCTAGAAATCCAAAGAGGCAATCCACTATTTCACTATCATCATCTGAAATTAAATATCTTGCTTTCACATCTTTAATCTAAATACAATGTCTAAAATATTTTCTGGATGATTTAGAAGTTACTATTCATTTTTTAGTTGTTGTGAATTGTAATAATCAAGACACAAAACTAAGATCCAAACTTTCATGAACGAAAAACACGTAAAATATCAATTGTCGTAAAAGACTATAGATAAAACTCTTTCAGTTGCTTCTCTTACCTTCTTCTCAACAACTTCCAAATATATTTATTAAGTCCCTATAACCAACAAGTTTTGATATCATCATATCCAAATTATAGGTCTAATGAACTTATATCATGCAAACCGAGCTTTTGTCTTTTAAGTTATTCTCTCATGTTGTTTAGCATTTTGTGTTTTTTTTTTTTTTTTTTTTTTTTTTTTTTTTTTTTTTTTTTTTTTTT
>Ga0209489_109855_pt1 | contig 11422 bp, 4 predicted proteins | sample SiratrowhiteBW_FD_187527 | JGI IMG/M metagenome (GOLD analysis project Ga0209489, IMG submission 187527) | Root nodule microbial communities of legume samples collected from California, USA - Siratro white BW (SPAdes) (version 2) | ecosystem: Host-associated > Plants > Roots > Nodule | place: USA...
ATATATATATATATATATATATATATATATATATATATATATATATATATATATATATTATCTTTTGTATCGATATAATAAATTATTTTATTTTCCGTACTTTTGTCAAACTAAAGATTTGATTAAAAAAATAAAATAAAAAGGTATTTAACCTTCTTATAGAAAGTATCATTAAAAGTGATAATTACAATACAAAAATTTTGTTTCTTTCTTGTTCTCATATCCTAACACCAACCATATATCAAAATATAGGACTTCGCAAAATTGTAAATCAAGATATTGATAATTCCTCCAATCTTGACATTGAGAACATAAATATCAGAGATCTTATATTAATTAAAGATAAAGTCTTTCAATAATATATTAATTAAAATTGAACAAGAAATCTCAGTTTGAAATCACTCAAACTCAAGATTGCACCAAAAAGAGCTTAAGCTTAAAGAAATGTGAGAAGAACCATGTTTTTTTTTCTTTCTTGACTCAAGCCAAAGAGGAACCTAAAAAGATATAGCAATGTAAGAGCTTGAATTTAAAGAAGAATACGTAGATATCATGATTCTAGCTTGAAGGACCGAAGAAACATGATTATTTTTGTAATCTTCCCGACACATTTTGTTATAACAAGGAAGACAAATGACGATTTATAAACCCCATTTTGAAGTTTTTTCTACGCACAAAGTTTGTAAAATCTTCATTTACTTTTTTTTTTTCTTTGGTGGAGTAGGCAATAACACAAATAAAGTGAAAGTCTAAAATTCCTTACATTTAATAGGTGTGAAAAATCAAGTAGAGTTAATGTTATAAACTTGTTAGTGTAAAGATTGTAAATGCAGGAATTAATAAGAATGTGACACATTGTTTTGTTAAGTAATTAGATTGTGAAAGGTGTTTATATATCTATGTTTTGTTTGAATGACATTGAGAGTTAGAAGAGTTGAATTGGGTTTGATGAAAGGTGGAGAGATGGATTGCATGGCATTGATGAGTTGAGTGAGCAAAAGAAGAAGCATCTTTTGTGAAAGAGGGCCCTGAAAGGGGAAGAAAAGATTAGAAAAGGAAGCTTTATATGGCGAAAGGTAGAGGGGTTAGGAAGAAGTATGTGCCTAGACAGATTTTTGCAAGCTTAAATGGTGATTGATTGGTGGGTGTTGGTTGATGAAAGCCAGGTTGGGGGGTCACACATAATGTGTATGTTCCTAAAATAATATCCCTTAAGTTGAGTATAAAAGCAAGTAGATGGGAATACAGCTCATAGTTCTTGAGCACTGATATGACCCCATGTGGAGAGGACTGCCAGTTCACGGACTAACTTATTGTTTTGCAGAGTTTTTAACATAAAACTAAACCCTCCTTATAGCTGTCTCCTCGTCCCTAACGCTGCCAACAACTTAGATAATCACTCCTTCTTATGTGTATCTCAATGTGTGTGTGTGTGCGTGTCTTGTAAAAAAAGTCATGCAATGCATAATCATTAAAGCCAAGTTCTACATCAGAGTGCCAAACATGTATGATCCAACTATAACTGTGGGAGAATCATCCTCGAAAAGTATTCTTAATTATGTGCCGGGAGCAAGAGGGATTTGTGGTTCTCATTTCTCGTGGGCTTGTGGACAACATAATGGTCTACCATTATTAATAAAATATATCTGTGTGCCATGTTATGCTATGTTATGGTCGGTATTAGAGATTGTTATACTGTCACCAATCACGATTGACTAGGAATGATACGATGCTGATGGATACTTACATATATATATATATATATATGTGTGTGTGTACACACATAACTCATAAAAACAGAATTTAATTTTGTTTTCATCGCAGCCGCTAAATGCTTTGCTTTCTCATGCCTTAATCTACAACTGAACTCTATCCTTTTCTTTGCTTCCTATCAAACCTCAACTGTTACCCTTCCTATTCGTTTTGGTTGATTTGCCGATAGTTTTTGACTTGCGGATTGAGGCACAGGAACATGGGATCATGTGGGATATGTTTGGTCCCAACATAAAAGGAAAATGGTGTGTTAGATTGCTGCACTTCATAACCGTAGTACATTCTGATTACCATAATCAAATGTAATACAAAACTGGTAGGAAGAGATTAAATTTAGATTTAAAATCACTTTTACTTTTCTCATCATGCACAACTTTTAGCTCCTGCGGTAACAAACCACACGGAAAGATGCAGATAGTATAAAAACTTAGAATAACAGTCCATGCTTATATACCAGATCACAAATAATAAGCACGGATAAAATGCTTGATTTGATATATTATTATCATCATTCAAAATTTTTCAACCCACTCAGCAAAGGAATTTTTGAGAAGAAGAATATTTGAGATGCATACATAAAAAGTTTAAACATAAAACAAAAAAATACTAATATCAGCAAAAGAGGCACCTTTCCAATCCATTATTTGAACAAGCTATTTAAAATGTAAAATGAGCCATTGAATTGAGTTATGATAAGAGGGTCCATATCTCCTTTTTATTTTCAGTTAAAGGGTAATTTAAAAGACCGTACAGATGGAATGGTTGTAAATACTTTCAAAGAGACAGAAAAAACAAAGGAAGTTTGGTAAATGTGGTTGAGTTACAGAAAAAGCGAAGCAAAAAATCTAAGAGGGGAGAAGAAGAGAAGGAGAAGCATATTAAGAGTAGCTAAGCTCTGAAAAAAGGAAAAGTGATAGGATAGTAAGAGTGAGTATATTAATGCAAAGACAGTGAGGACACACTTGACACTCGTAGTGAGATAGTATATAGTAACACAAATCCCTTGTCTTTCTTCCTTCTCTTCTTTTGCCAGCGAATTAGAGTTAGCAGCTGTCAGATCTCTCTCCCTCACACACCCTTTTATTAAAAATAAATTTGTTCACTCTCCTTATATATTTTTGTTGCAATCAACCAACACCTCTGTTCCAAACAACCATCAAGTAACAACCATAATACACCATCATAAACCATGCCCACCTTCTTCTCTCACCCTCTTCAAATGCAATGATTCCTCTGCTGCCAAAACCAAGAGACTAGGGAAGCCACACATATATAGCACAGAGGAGAAACATTTTATGGAGTTTTGGCCTTGAGAAGAGCAGAAGAAGGAGCTTAAATGAGTGAGACAGCAAGTCTTCATGCGCAAACAAGGACACCCATTTCTTCTCTGGAAGCCATGGCTCATCACCACCCGCATTATCGGTCACCCTTCGGAGACACGACCTTCACCAAACTGTTCGTGGGAGGTCTAGCCTGGGAGACTCCCACCGAAGAAATGCGCAAATATTTCCAGCAGTTCGGGGACATTCTTGAGGCTGTCATAATCACTGACAAGAACACCGGAAAATCCAAAGGCTACGGTTTCGTATGTGCTCACTTTCTCTTCATCTCTTCCATGCCACCAAGTTAATATTTATTTCATCTTTAACAACACCATATATGAATTAAACAACAGGTAACATTCTGCGACCAAGAATCAGCTAGAAGAGCATGTGCTGATCCAAATCCAATAATAGATGGCAGAAGAGCAAATTGTAATATTGCTTCTCTGGGAAGGACTCGACCTTCACCACCTCGAGGTTATACTTTACATCCTTTGATATATTATATATTATATATTATATATTATTATCTCTCTTAAGGTATGAAGCTGAATCATTTAGTACATAGTTTTCTTTTGGTATGCATCATTTGATACATGTGTGTCTTTTGATATGTGAACATCCAAGTAACATTTTTAATAGAAGAAAACAAGAAAGAAATTATTGTGTGTAATTTGATATGACAAGGTTTTTGGTGGGTGGAATTGCAGGGAGGAATATAGTTCAAGGTGGAGGAGGAACAGCACAGAGTGTTCCGGGAGCGGGAGCGCCGCCGTCGCTGCCGCCAGCACCTGCTGTTCTGTATCCACCATATGGGTGAGTTGAGTTAGCTTTGTTGATTGAGTGGAAGCAATAATAAATCATAATTTGATAGCACACTACTCATAGTCAAAGGAACTGGTCCATGATGTTAATGGGGAAGTGCATGTAGACGCACTACATCTTACTGTCTGCATATGTTGCTCACTGCTCCTCACCAGTTATAGTAGGCATCAGTGTCAGCCTAAAAACCATATCGTAAATAAAGTACAAATGGAAAAAGGTTGCTCTGCCATCCACATAACGTGCATTATTGCTCCTTCTATTTTCCCTAATCTCATCTCACTTCCTTAATGCTTAATCAACTGCATTTTTTTACCTCATTAATCAATTGCTTTTAATACTTTTGGCCTCATCTTTCTGTAAATCTCTGTGTATCAGTATAATTTTTAATTTGTAAATGCAGTATATGGAGACTTTATTGCATAGGTAGCATCATTGATATAGATGGTTACATACAACTACGTAATAGTAAAAGTGCTAGTGATAACAGCTACCTATCAGTATATATGTGACCCCTGACACTGCATATACGTGTATATATGTATCTGTGGTCCTTCAACAATTAATTTAATTTATGATCTTGTACAAGATAAATACCACAGCTCTCGGTACTTTTGCATGTTCTCGATCATTGAGTCATTTTCATACCAGCATACTCTTCAGGACTCTAAAATACTATAAATGTAAAAACTTAGCTTCAAAACTAGGCATGGAAAATTGTGTAAAAGGTATAGAGATGTACTTTTTTTCTAGCTGGTACCTTTGACTAGAAAATGCTAATATTAACTTTAGATGCTTTACACTAGAGAAAAAGCTATTATACTGAAATATTGTGGTTCTGAATGAGTTATTCATTTGATGAGTTGAATATACAGTGACAATGATTACAGTTTCATTTCCTCAAAAGAGTGAGTCATCAGCTTAACCTTAGTTTATGGAGTTTACTTGCTCATACTTTTATGCATGTATGCCATATTAATTACTATACCACCTTTGCCGTTCTTATTTATATCTTTTCATATTAGTAATACAACGTGAATAATAATTTATCTTTTCATGATTGTTTATATCTAAAAGAAAGCAACCACTGAATTAAATCGTAGTAAATTTAAACTTGGAAACTAAATGTACCAGGCCTCAATGTTAGCAGACAAACATTAATCGATATCTCTTTCTTCCTCTCTTTAGACACTGATCAATGTGGGACCCACGACAGTATACGACGTATACTGAAGTTACCTGAAAAACATTACATAATTCACAACTGCATGCCATTATGAATCATTACTTTATTCTCAAAGAAAAATGCATTAATGCATGCAATTTACGCATTTCTTTCTTATTTTCCCACTAATTAAATTCCTTTCGACTTTACTCTCTCTCTCAGCTATACAACCTACACTCCTGATTATGGATACCACCACCAAGTAAGTCTGTTTCTCTCTCATTAACTATTCGGCAACATGTAGATTTTAATGATGATATCTGAATTTAGCAAGTATTAGTGGACAACAGTTGGATAATGGTAGCTTAATTATTAATTGCATGAAAACAGGCCACATTGTACAACCCACAGATTCAGCAACCACAATACTATCAACAACTCTATGGAGCATCATCTTCCACCATGAGCACCCCATATTACTATGGTTACTCTGTGCAAGCTCCAAGAAACACATTTTCCTCACCCCAGGCAAATCGCCTTTCACCTGGACCATCTTATGTGTACTATCCTACACCCGTTGAAGTCTCATTCTCTGGATATCGCCCACTCCAACAATCACCAATGAGCCAAAACTTTCCTTCTCCAACTGGTACCTTTAATTGATCCCTTATACTCTTTATTTAGTTTAATTACTTTGATCATTGAATTAGCCTTTCTTTCAAAAAACATATTTCATTCACACACGTACCATGGTGCGTGAGAGAGAGAGACAGAGATGCAGAGAGAGATGTGAATTATGATGCACTTACTGACACACTGAATATTATGATTTTGCTGCAATATATGGGCATGGGGTCCACATGGGCAACCACAGAGCCATGTGAATGAGCTGTCTCGGTTGTGCCATGAATCGATGGGTCAATGTGGAAAGTCATGACAGAGGGAGAGAGGGTCATCGTGTAAAGTAACAGTGGATCCATGTGGTTTCAGTAGCAAAAATCAAATGGAGTGGTTAATTTTTTTATTTATTTTTTATATAACTAGTTGATTCTTTAAACCAGTCAAATCTTCTGCCATTCATGTGTTGGCTCACATGCATGTTAGATAATATATATAACTTTTATCTTTGAATCAATATCAAAGCAAACACAACATTTTTTCACTCCCTTTGTGAGTACAATTCCTGCTGGATCAACTTCTAACTTCTGTATTTTACAGAACTGAAAAAACATCTATTTCATTCAAACGTAAAATGTGATGGGCTAGTAGTACGTCATTTTGCACTTCGTATTGCAGATTTGGATCATTCTGATTGTATGAAAGTGATGATTAAAACGCATTTTGCTAACTTCTCTGACATGCATGAGAAAATATGTATAAAGATTAAGTAAAGATGAACTCAATGTTAAATTTAAATAAAGTAAGTCACAGAATAAAGATGTGATTTTATTTTTTTAGAGAAGCTAGTACCATTTGAAGTCCTTTTTTTCACCCTTTTTATCTACTAATAACAATGAAAAACAGTTTTTCCATTTCACTCAATTTTCACTTCCATTCAAAATTTTCACATTTCCAATTCCTAGCTATCATTTATATATCTGCTTATTATGATCTCTATATTTTAGCATAACTTTAATTATTGTTTATTAATTATGTGGTGATGATGATCAGATTCACAGAGTCAGCAGCGTATCTCCTCTGAAACAGCAGCCACTTCAGAAAGTTCAAATAGCCAAGGGAAGAACTAATAAATATAGATACCTACTAAGTTTCAACTGTTCAATCTTCAAGTTAATTTTCATCACATTAATTCTTCATCCTTTTCCCCATTATATCATAATTTTTTTTAGTCCACAAGCTTTTGCTTTAGAAAATAATGGCTTAGCTGATTACGGGTGTTCTCCACACATCTTCGAAAGATGGACTAAACAACTTCTTCATTCATATTCTCTTTTCCTTTTCTTTAAGGATTTTCACTTTTATATTAAAGATTATATCCACACATTAATCAAAAGTGTGAGAAGTGGAATTAATGAATGAATCTTTGCCGTCTAGAAATACTATCATGGTTTCCCGAAAACTCCCATGTAAAAATAAAATCAACTATTAGTTTTTGTGAACCCAACTACTCATGTTGTACAACTTCTGTATAAAATGACACGAGAGAATCCATAACTCATCTGCTATGGGAGGATGAAAAATAAAATCATACTCAAATATAACTTCTTTTTAGCATTTTTCATTCCTTTTCCATTTTATCACGTATTTCGTGTAGATATTTACGCTCGCTGTTGCTGTGTTTATTCTGCTTTCAATACGCATTAGTATGTATATTACTTCAAAATATGAATATTGGTTTATATTGGATGAGAAATCAATCACGCATTTTAATTGTTTATTAGGATATGAATTTCTTGATTTTTTTTTACAGTATGTATAAATAAGGGAAACTTCAATGTAGTAGTAGTTAATAATAATAATATTTATTTTGAAATTAAATAATTTAAAAAGATAATTAAATTTTAACGTTTTACTTCTTTTCTAAACATTTTTTTCATCTACTTTTCTCTATTTTCTTTCACTCTAATATTACCAATCTATCATAAACCACCGCTAGAATGTTAATATTCATGTATTTAGATATTTTATTTACTCTGTTTTTATATGTACGTCATCTATCACATCTTTCATTCCTCTCTTTCCACGTACATTTTCGACAAACGTACACCTATCAAGTGTATCTAACTTTTTTAAGTTCAATTATTGACTTTAGTCATTAGAATGGCATTAAAAATGGAGAAAAATATTAAGGAACGGAATTATAAGAAAAACCGTATTAATGTTCAGAATTTTTTCACTGCCTGTGGATTTTTCTTATTATTGTAACTTACATCCGACCATATTACAAATTATATTATATTTTTAACTTAAAATTTTAAAATATTAATTTATGGTATTATGAGATTCAAATTAACACTTAAATTCCTAATAATAAAAAAAATCACATTACTTTTAAATAACTTTTGGTTTAAATATAAATAATTATAACTTAGTATTATTAGAAAACTTTATGTATAAAGGTTTGATTGTATGAGAGTTTATGTATAGAGATTTTGTATGAGTTAGATGATCCATGTGTCTATTATACAATAGTTAACACAATAATTGACAATATTTTCCTATCTTACTTATTTTGTTGCGTAAAAGACTCATCAATAATATTATTAATCTGATTGACTTATAATCTGATTGACTTATTATCATAAAATTATAAGATTTTAAGCAATGTTGGTATTTGTTTAAAGGTAAAAGAATTTGAACTTTGATTAATCTCTATTTGATTATACGGTGATTCACTTTTTTTTATATGACATATTCTTATCAGTAGCTAAGAAGTTGTAAATCTGTTTCATTCATCGAGGGAAACCATGGTTAGAGTAGCATTTCATTCTCTTTTTATGGTTTGAGTTTTCCGACCATAAAAATCTTGATATCTGAGTAGTTATTTCCATTCAATGTCTTTCATACGTGTTGTCTTTTAGTCTAATAATTTAACGTAAGGGCATTTCATTCTTTTCAATTTTTGTATGGAGATGCAAGATGATATTATGGAGGTGCAGGAAGAATGTGTCTGAAGAAAAAAGAAACAAGAGGATAAGGGCCCGACCCAAAAGACCCAATAATTCATAAATGAAGAGCCATCTTCCATTCCAAGGTTTTCTTGATGAATTCTTTCCCTTTCTGTTCCTACATAAACTCCCTCACAAGCCTCTCAAGTATTCCTCTTAATCACCTTCTGTCTGCAACCCAACATCTCAATTGCTGAATTCCAACCACTGTGTCAAGAATCTCCAACTACGGGGTTCTGTTGGCCAACATCCTGATTATACGCCTCTATTTTTTGTCTGACACAAACGTTTTCACATGTCACAAGATCGGGTATAATGAACCAAAAAAAGGTTTTGTCACTGTTAGCAAGTCCCAGGCAAACTCAATCAAATGATTACTAGTCATCACTCTTATGCTTCCAAAGTTCACGTAATACTTGTAGTAAAGACGGTTGAAAAATTAATAAAGCAATTTTGGAAGGCGTAATAAAATATTACTATTCTTAAAGACTTATCCGCGATAAATGTATAAGTCTTCCTGGATACAACAAGAACTTCTCAATTAAAAACTAAGGATCTCAGAACTAGCAAATTTGCTCTTTAGAGCAAAAATACCCAAGATATTTAAAGAAAGAATAAAGAAAGAGAAGAGAGAATATGAAGAAGAGAAAAAGAGAAGTAAAGGAACTCTTGGTGTTGTGTGATTTTCGGAGTAAGGGGGGACTCTATTTATAGAGGAAAGGTGAGGAGTGAAACGGAGTGGGAGAAAATAACTTTGTACAATTTTTGGAAGATATTTCTTCCAACGTTCAATTTGTTGTAGGCAACGTTCGATTTGCTAACGTCCACGTACCCACATTTTGGAAGATGCACTTCCTGCAAGAATCTCCACAAAATCGGGGCTGTTAGGTTCCGTGATTTCCCCTTCTCGAACGTTTTGCAATACCTATTTTTCTTCTATTTCACAACAATCTCCCACATATTGCAAAATGGTTTAAAGAATAAGAAAGAAAATAAATAGATCTTGGGTCTCATAAGATGTAATGCATTAGAGTTGGTATAACAAGCTATGTGAACCAGTCTTAGATCGATTAACTTAACACACAGTGTAGTTGGTATAGCAAGCTATATGAACCAAGACACTTAGTATGTGTTAGAGGTTTATCAATCACAATACACCCCCACAATTCTTGTTGTTATCGTTGTGTTGCGCCTAATAGGCCATGCGCGTGCCCGGTATTCATGAGTGCTCTAGATATCTTGCCAAGATCTCATGCAAGCGGCCCCACTTGACACTCATATAGGTGATTTCATCAAGTATATGCTGCAAATCATACACCACCCATAAGGGATACGAAAATCATTAAAACTTTGTTATAAGCTAAAATTCGAACTCCCCATGGAACTTTAAAGACAAAGTTTACCTTCTCAATAATGCAGTGTCTAACACCTTCACTCACCATAGCAACGGACAAATTGATTTTAAATCAATTTTGTGCTAGCAAAACTAACAAGTGACTTGTTCTTACCCATATGAACCTTATTCATGGGATCTCCAATCACAAAGGTTGGGTTTCCATCACTTGTTTGTTTGCAAGTGGCTTGAGGCCCATTCCCCTCGATGTTTCTAAAATCATGTTCCTCCCTAGAGGTTTTGTCAGAGGATCGGCCAAATTCCGTTCTGACTTAACATAATCAATGGAAATTGTTCCCCTCTTTAGCAGCTGCTTTACCAAATTATGTCTCAATTGTATATGTCTATTCTTTCCATTGTAAGTTTTGTTTTTAGCTATAGCTATTGCCGATTGGCAATCACAATGTATTGATACAGATGGGGTTGGTTTCATTCCCAACGGAATACTTGCTAAGAAGTTTTTCAACCACTCAGCTTCATACCAGCCATTTCAAGAGCAACAAACTCTGATTCCATTGTTGATCTAGCAATAATGGTTTGTCTGGCTGATCTCCATGTAACTGCACCACCACCAAGTGTAAATACATAACCACTAGTAGATTTTGTCTCATCTGAATCAGAGATCCAGTTAGCATCACTGTACCCTTCTAGCACAGCGGGAAATCCACTATATTCAATGGCATAATCCATTGTACCTCTTAAATATCTCATAAGTCTTGCAAGTGCATCCCAATGATCCTGACTAGGACATTGAGTATATCTACTCAGTCTACTTACTGCATAAGCAATATCTGGTCTAGAAAAGCTCATTAAATGCAATAAGCTCCCAATTATCTGGGCATATTGAGATTGAGAAATAGATTCTCCTATGCTTTTCATTAACTTGGAGTTTGCATCATAAGGAGTGCTTACTGATTTAAAATCATAATAGCCAAACTTCTTAAGAAGTTTCTCAGTATACTGCTCTTGAGAGAGTAATATACTATCTCCCTTCCTTATGGCTTTAACTCCTAGTATCACACTTGCTTCACCTATGTCTTTCATTTCAAACTTAGATTCAAGAAACAATTTAGTTTTAGAAACTATATCAATGCATGTACCAAAAATAAGCATGTCATCCACATATAATGACACATTCACCATTTTCTAATTTAGTGTACACACATTTATCAACATCATTAGTAGAAAAATCATCACATAGTAAAACATTATCAAGTTTTTCATGCCATTGTTTTGGTGCTTGTTTAAGCCCATACAAAGATTTTAAAAGTTTACATACCTTTCCTTCTTGGCCAGGAGCTACACATCCTTCAGGTTG
>Ga0209489_109856_pt1 | contig 11421 bp, 6 predicted proteins | sample SiratrowhiteBW_FD_187527 | JGI IMG/M metagenome (GOLD analysis project Ga0209489, IMG submission 187527) | Root nodule microbial communities of legume samples collected from California, USA - Siratro white BW (SPAdes) (version 2) | ecosystem: Host-associated > Plants > Roots > Nodule | place: USA...
ATGAAAACAGACACTACACATTATTCAAATAATTGCAAAGCTACACCAACCTTATGAAACAAATGTAAAAGCCAACTAAGTGTACCAACCCACGATGACTGCTTTTAAATAAAACTGGAACCAACTTATATGCAGAATATTTTAATCACACTAAACATTGAAACAAACACTAACCTTATGAAACAAATGTAAACACCAACCCATGATGACTGTTTTTAAATAAAAATGAAACCAACTTGTGAACTTTAAAATCAGTAACTTTAATTAAAAATATTAAAATAAAGAGATAAAAACAACTATTAAACCAATTTGAGAAAAATGATTAATAAAGAAAAACAAAAGACTGATAAACCGAATCTTTGGCTAATTAAAAATTTTGGTTTCAAAATACTGTATACATTCATTCATGATTTACTTACAGCTGTGAACACTTCTTTTTATCAGAAACACTAAACAAGTATAGCCCTCAACCCTCTCTCGAGACGGATTTCAAAATTTCACACATCAAATTCATCACAACCGTTGAATGAATATCGAATTGCTCGCATTTTATATAAAATTGCTAGCTACTCATTTCATCACTATACCATCCCAGCCCTGAACCACTGTTTCGTCAACTTTCATTTCAAATTACACACTTCCATTCACCATTCACTCCATTTCCAACTCCCACCATGGCAGCAGAACTTGTTGGTGGTGCTCTTCTTTCCGCTTTTCTTCAGGTTGCATTCGACAAGCTGGCTTCTCCTCAAATTGTAGACTTCTTTCGTGGAAGAAAACATGATCAGAAGCTGCTTGGCAATCTGAACATCATGCTGCACTCCATCAATGCTCTCGCCGATGATGCCGAACTAAAACAGTTTAGAGATCCACATGTGAAAGCATGGCTTTTTGCAGTCAAAGAGGCTGTCTTTGATGCAGAGGATCTGTTAGGTGAAATAGACTATGAACTCACCAGATGCCAAGTGGAAGCTCAATCTCAACCTCAAACCATCACTTACAAGGTATCAAACTTCTTCAATGCTACTTTCAGTTCATTTAACAAGAAAATTGAATCGGAGTTGAAAGAAGTCCTAGACAAACTAGAATATCTTGCAAGGCAAAAGGGTGCTCTGGGTTTGAAAGAGTCTACTTATTCTAGTGTAGGATCTGCTAGTAACGTGTCACAGAAATTGCCATCAACTTCTTTGGTGGCTGAAAGTGTTATTTATGGCAGAAATGCTGAAAAAGAAATGATCATTAATTGGCTCACATCGGACACCCACATGCGAAACCAACCATCAATACTTTCTATTGTGGGAATGGGTGGGTTAGGTAAGACCACACTCGCCCAACATATATACAATGACCCAAAGTGTGACGATGCTAAATTTGATAGAAAAGCTTGGGTCTGTGTTTCAGATCATTTTAACGTTTTGACAGTCACAAAAACAATTCTGGAGGCATTCACTGATAAAAAAGATGATAGTGGAAACCTAGAAATGGTTCACAAAAAATTGAAAGAAAAGTTGTCAGGAAAGAAATTTCTTCTTGTACTGGATGATGTTTGGAATCAAAGACGAGACGAATGGGAAGCTGTGCAAACTCCACTTAACTATGGCGCTCCCGGAAGTAGAATTCTTGTCACAACACGTGATGAGAAAGTTGCTTCTACAATGCAGTCTAAAGTGCATCACCTAAAGCAATTGCGAGAGCATGAATGCTGGAGAATTTTTGAAAAACACGCATCAAAAGATGATAATCTTGAATTGAAGGATGAGCTAAAGGAGATTGGTAGAAGGATAGTTGAGAAATGCAAGGGATTACCTCTAGCTTTGAAATCAATTGGATGCATGTTATGCACAAAGTCATCCGTTTCAGATTGGCAGAGCGTATTAGAAAGCAACATGTGGGACTTACCAGAAGAAGACAGTGGAATTATACCTGCGCTATTTCTGAGCTATCACTACCTTCATTCTCATCTTAAAAGGTGCTTTACTTATTGTGCCTTATTCCCCAAAGATTATGAGTTTGTGAAGGAGGAGTTAATTTTGTTGTGGATGGCCGAAAATTTTTTACAATGCCCACAGCAAAGTAGACATCCAGAAGAAGTTGGTGAACAGTACTTTAATGATCTATTGTCGAGATCTTTCTTTCAACAATCAAACACAGAAAGGCATGAATTAAGCATGAAAAAGAATTTCGTGATGCATGACCTTCTGAATGATTTAGCAAAATATGTTTGTGGGGATTTCTGTTTCAGGTTGAAATTTGATAAAGGCCAATCTATGTCGAAATCAACCCATCATTTCTCATTTGTAGTGAATGACGTAAAACGTTTTGATGGTTTTGGCAGTTTAACTGATGCTAAAAGACTTCGTTCATTTCTTCCTATTACAGAAATTGGGAAAACTTGCTTTCACGGTTATACTTGGCAATTTAGTATTTCGATACATGATTTGTTCTTCAAGATTAAGTTCTTACGCGTCTTATCTTTCTATGGTTTTTCTGACCTTAAGGAGGTCCCAGATTCTATAGGTGATCTTAAACATCTCCATTCATTAGATGTTTCGGAAACTGATATACGAAAACTACCTGACTCAATATGTTTGCTTCATAACTTGCTAATACTGAAGTTGAACAACTGTTCAAGTCTGGAGGAGTTTCCCTCAAATTTGCATAAACTCACCAAATTGCGTTGCCTAGAATTTGAAGGTACAAAAGTGACAGAGATGCCCATGCATTTTGGAGAATTGAAGAATCTTCAAATACTGAGTACATTTTTCGTGGATAGAAATAGTGAGCTTAGTACTAAGCAGCTGGGAGGACTGAATCTTCATGGAAGCCTATCAATTAATGAGGTGCAGAATATTGTGAATCCTTTGAATGCATTAGAAGCAAATTTGAAAGGTAAACACCTTGTAGATCTCTGGTTAAAATGGAACTCGCACCACATCCCTGATGATCCAAGGAAAGAAAAGAAAGTACTTGAGAATCTACAACCTTCTGAGCACTTGGAATGTTTAACTATCACGAGCTATTGTGGCACACAATTCCCAAGTTGGGTATTCAATAATTCATTATCAAATTTGGTATTCTTAAAGTTGAAGGATTGTAAATATTTCCTGTGTTTGCCTCCCCTTGGACTTTTGTCATCTCTGAAGACCCTTGAAATTAGAGGGCTTGATGGAATAGTGAGCATTGGTGCTGAATTTTACGGGAGCAACTCTTCTTCGTTTGTGTCCTTGGAAAGATTGGAATTCTACAAGATGAAGGAATGGGAAGAATGGGAATGTAAAACTACTTCTTTTCCACGTCTTCAACACCTTTCTGTGAATGAATGTCCCAAGCTGAAAGGTCTATCAGAGCAACTTCTTCATTTAAAGATACTTGCTATTCATGACTGTGATAAGCTCATCATTAGCAAAAACAACATGGACACATCGTCGCTTGAATTCTTGAGAATTGATGCATGTCCACTAGTGAATATTCCAATGACCCATTACGATTTCCTTGAAGAAATGAGAATTGATGGTTCCTTCCACTCTCTTACAATCTTTCCGCTAGATTTCTTTCCAAAGGTCAGTCTACTTTATCTGAGAAGGTGCGAAAATCTAAGAAGAATTTCACAAGGGTACACTCATAATCGTTTCAACAAACTATCAATTGAGGATTGCCCTCAATTTGAATCATTGCCCAGTATGCAAATCCTGCTTCCGTCTCTTACTGAGCTGCGGATAATTGACTGTCCAAAAGTGGAGATGTTCCCATACGGAGGTTTGCCATCACATGTTAAAGATGTGTCTCTTTCAAGTGTTAAACTTCTTGCCTCCCTGAGAGAGAACCTAGATGCCAACACATGTCTTGAAAGCTTGTGGATTGAAAAGGTGGAAGTGGAGTCTTTTCCCGATGAAGTGTGGCTGCCACACTCTCTCACCTCTCTACAAATCTTTAATTGTCGAAATCTGAAAAAGATGGAGTACAAGGGTCTCTGCCACCTCTCCTCTCTCATACTTTATGACTGTCCCAACCTCCAATGCTTACCCAAGGAGGGTCTCCCCATATCCATCTCTTGTCTTCAAATTTGGAACTGTCCATTGCTCAAACAACGTTGTCAGAATCCAAAAGGCCAAGACTGGGCAAAGATTGCTCACATTCAACGACTGACTATTTGGTAATAAGATGAATCAAAATTAGATGTGGAGCAATTTCCATTTGTCTGACTCTTCTACAGGTGCTAATTCATTTTCCATTACAATTTTCTCAACTTTCAAATATTTCACTCTAAGTTTTAAAGGAGATGGGATTATCTGTTAATCCCATCGAGAGTATTTTCATAATATCTATTATTTAAATTAGTTTTTTAGAAATGGTTCAGTTTTTTAAAAATATTTTTTTCCTAAAAATAAAAGTATATTATTTATTACTTAGATTTTGAAAATTAAGATTTCGATATTGTTTTTATTTAATATTCTATAACATTTTTATTTTATATATAGTATATGAATAAAATAAAATGACGAGCTTGTTTTATATTTCTTATATTTTCAAAATTCTAACAAATCCGCAATAATATAGTTCTTTTTCCAAATCAAACATTTTTCTACACTTACCTTTTCGTATTGTTATCTATATTGCTTTTGAACAAAATTAGTAATCATGTTTTAGCATTGCAAATATCACTATGGATTTGTTGATTACAAAATTGCAAAGTAATCACATTAGTGTGATTTTATTATTTTGTTGTTGCTGCGAAATTTCACGTAGGATAAGTTTGATTTAAATTGTCAGTTGATAACTTTAAATCTTTTCTTTGGATCCAAAAACATAAACGAAAAATAGTAATGTATAGAAGACTACTATAGAATAAGAGAACAATATACTAGAATTATATTGATTTTATATTTTTTAATGATTTGATTGTGAATCACATTATCTTTTTTACAGTATTCCAATCTGAGACTGAAAGGAGTAGAAGACACTCTTTGCCTATCAAAGGATTTGTGAGTCCTACATCAGAGATGGAGTTGTGAAATGTAAATACTTTTAAACTTCTTTTCTTAGAACTTGAAGTTGTATTTGACTTCATGTTGTGTTGGGGAGTGCCATTGAAGCAGTGAGCATTGCAAATAGCTTTTACTTCTGACATTACAATTTTGCTCCTCAGATTTCCATTTATTTATAAAATTTTCAGAGGCAGGATTGTGTAGGGTGTCACCTTACATGTAGATTACGTATGTAAAGCTTGTGTAGTTATTGAACTGTGGATATGTGTTTGTTAATGGAAGCAAGATTAAATATTTTGCAGTATATTTTAGATATATAATGTGGATATAAAGTCATCTACTTGTAGTATATATACACGGCAGAATGAAACAAAACATTTTAAGTACCATCTCTCACAAAATGACAAGATCTCTCAAACCATGTCAATGAAATAGTATTAGTTAATAGATATATACGTCCTTTTATATGTCTGGTCTTAGTTAATCGATAACCTGATATAAAGACATTATGAGTGCATATGATTTGGAGAGTTAAAGACATCTATTTACTCAATGTTAAAAAAAAAATTTCTACTTAGAACACGTAATGGCAACTGTTGAAGCAAAATTGTTGCACCTATTTGTCCTTCTCTCATATTGTGGCAAATAGGGTCCCTTAAAACTGGATTTCGATTGTGAATGGAGACTTTTAGACTTGCGCCTCAATTCAACTTCTGCTTCATCCTTATTTGATAAAAAAGGTGGTTTGGACAGAGTGCAATGTTGATGGATCTATAAAATATTCAGGATTCACACATTAAAATATTCATATTCATTCATGGAATACAACTTTTGCTGTCATAGAGACTGTCTTTGATGCAGATGATCTCTTGGATGAAATAGACTTTATGAGGTATCAAATTTCTTCAACTCTACATCCAGTTCATTTAATAAGAAAATTGACTCAGGCATGAAAAAAGTCCTAGAAAAACTAAAATATCTTGCAAGCCAAAAGTGTACTCTTGGTTTCAAAGAGGGTACTTATTCTAGTGTTTGGGTTATCCACTGCTCAAACAGAATTGTGAGAATCCAGCAGGCAAAGACTGGGAAAGGATTGGTCACATTGGAAAACTTGGTGTTTGGTAATAAGATGAATCACAAGTAAATTGGAAGTTATGGTGGCACCATCTTCTTGCTTAAACTTAACATAATTGCTTGAAGCGACTATGCTACTGCTACTTTTTCATCACCTGTTTCTCTTTTCCTTAATCCTTTTCATAGATAATACCTTAATATGGTATCAGTTATTGAACCCTATAATTGCTGTCATCGGGCTGATAAAAGCCTATTTTTGAGAAGCAATATTCACAATGTTTGTTCAGCTGACAAACCCTTATAAAGTTTTTTAATGAGCCCTGTAATGAGTCCTGTAATTGTCTGTTCAATATTGTAGAAAATTAACAATTAGAAGTGACTATGCATCTTTATCATCAATTCATTTTTTCTCTGTTCTATTCTTCTTTTCTTTTATTTGATGAAACCACAAAATGGAATCAGATGTTAAAGCCTTTAACTGCTGTATCAGGCTGATACTTCTTGGAATAAAAAGTGTTCTTGGAATAAATTTGGACCTCTTTATTTTCAATGGGTGACATGCAGAAAATATCAATGGCACTGTTGGTGAGCTTTATAGCTTTGTTTCTGTCAAGGATTCTTCTGAAGCCTTTTAGATTTCAATTCATTGTTGCTCGGTACGAAAATTTTAGGTACCCTTCATGTATTGATTTGTAATTTTTTATTTGTAATTCAAGTGTTACCAAGTTTGGGATGTTCTTGTGCAAGTTTCTCCAAAGATTACTCTCTAGTTAGAAGGTATAGTTCCATCCATCATCATTCTTTAGCTTGCTAGTTGGTTAAGTTTATTTTCTTGTACACGCTTATCATTCATTCTTCTTAATCCATGCCTCGTACGTTAAATTAATGAAGTTGCTTGAAAAAAAAAAATAAAACTAACTTAATAGAATGCAGTTATTCACACCAGTTCTCATGTTCTTGATTATTTTTGAATGAAAATACAGGTTTCTGAATGTATTGAAAAGCCTGTCCAGGATAAAAAAAAAAAAAAGCTAACGGGTACTGACTGGAGAAAGATTCTGTAAACAGCTGTGAACGTTGGGTACATTAAACAAATACTGATCACTTTTGGTTCTCGAGATATCCTGTCATTTGAAAAACATGGGAGAAGGAGTGTCATTGGGAAAACAAATACCAAAATTCACAAATAAACTACAAATATTATAAAAAAAAAAAACTCGAACAGTGTACATTGACAAAACCTTATATGCAGAATATTTTAATCACACAAAACATTGAAACAGACACTACAACATTATTCAACTAATTGCAAAACTACACTAACATTATGAAACAAATGTAAACACCAACCCACGATGACTTTTTTAAATAAAAATGGAACTAACTTGTGAACTTTAAAATCAATACGTTCAATTAAAAAAAAATAAATAAAGAGATAAAAACCACTATTACACCAATTAGAGAAAAATGATGAATAAAGAGAAAAAAAAAAAAAAGGACTGATAAACCAAATCTTTGGCTAATTAAAAATTTTGGTTTCAAAATACTGTATACCAAGTCAGATGTCAATGGTGACTTATTTATTTTACCTTAAGCTGTGAACATTTTTCTTATCAGAAACACTAAACAAGTATTGCCCTCAACCCTCTCTCGAGACGGATTTCAAAATTTCATACATTAAATTCGCCTCAACAGTTGAATGAATATCGAATTGCTCATATTTTATTTAAAATAGCTAGCTACTCATTTCATCACACGAGCATCCCTGCACTGAATCACTGTTTCGTAAACTTTCATTTCAAATTACACACTCCCATTCATCATTCACTCCATTTCCAACTCCCACCATGGCAGCAGAACTTGTTGGTGGTGCTCTTCTTTCCGCTTTTCTTCAGGTTGCTTTCGACAGGCTCGCTTCTCCTCAAGTTGTTGACTTCTTTCGTGGGAGAAAACTTGATGAGAAGCTGCTCGCCAATTTGAACATCATGCTGCACTCCATCAATGCTCTGGCTGATGATGCAGAACAAAAACAGTTCAGAGATCCACACGTCAAAGCATGGCTTTTTGCTGTCAAAGAGGCTGTCTTTGATGCTGAGGATCTAATGGGTGAAATAGACTATGAACTCATCAGATGCCAAGTGGAAGCTCAATCTCAACCTCAAACCATCACTTACAAGGTATCAAACTTCTTCAATGCTACTTTCAGTTCATTTAACAAGAGAATTGAATCAGGATTGAAAGAAGTCCTAGACAAACTAGAATATCTTGCAAGGCAAAAGGGTGCTCTGGGTTTGAAAGAGTCTACTTATTCTAGTGTTGGATCTGCTAGTGTCACACAAATTGCCATCAACTTCTTTGGTGGCTGAAAGTGTTATTTATGGCAGAGATGCCGACAAGGAAATGATCATCAATTGGCTCACATCGGAAACCGACATTCCAAACCAACCATCAATACTTTCCATTGTGGGAATGGGTGGGTTAGGTAAGACCACCCTTGCCCAACATGTATACAATGACCCAAAGATTCATGATGCTAAATTTGATAGCAAAGCTTGGGTCTGTGTTTCAGATCATTTTAATGTTTTGACAGTCACAAAAACAATTCTGGAGGCAATCACTGATAAAAATGATGATAGTGAAAACCTAGAAATGGTTCACAAAAAACTGAAAGAAAAATTGTTAGGAAAGAAATTTCTTCTTGTATTAGATGATGTTTGGAACCAAAGACGAGACAAATGGGAAGCTATGCAAACTCCTCTTAGCTATGGGGCTCCCGAAAGTAGAATTCTTGTGACAACACGTGATGAGAAAGTTGCTTTTATCATGGAGTCTAAAGTGCATCGCCTAAAGCAATTGTCGGAGGATGAATGTTGGAAAGTTTTTGAAAAACACATATCAAAAGATGATAATCTTGAGTTGAACAATGAGCTAAAGGAGATTGGTAGAAGGATAGTTGAGAAGTGCAACGGATTACCTCTAGCTTTGAAAACGATTGGATGTTTGTTACGCACAAAGTCATCCATTTCAGATTGGCTGATCGTATTGGAGAGCAACATATGGGACTTGCCAAAAGAAGACAGTGGAATTATCCCTGCGCTGTTTCTGAGCTATTACTACCTTCCTTCTCATCTTAAAAGGTGCTTTGCTTATTGTGCCTTATTCCCCAAAGATTATGTGTTTGTGAAGGATGAGTTAATTTCGTTGTGGATGGCCGAAAATTTTATACGGTGCCCACAACAAATTAAACATCCAGAAGAAGTTGGTGAACAATATTTTAATGATCTATTGTTAAGATCTTTCTTTCAACAATCAAGCACAACATCTAGAAGAGTGCATTTCGTGATGCATGACCTTTTGAATGATTTGGCAAAATATGTTTGTGGGGATTTCTGTTTCAGGTTGAAATTTGATAAAGGCCAATGTATACTGAAAGCAACCCGTCATTTTTCATTTGTAGGCGATGATGTCAAAGGTTTTGATGGTTTAGGGAGTTTAATTTATGCTAAAAGGCTTCGTTCATTTCTTCCGATTACAGAAATTGGGAGAACTTACATTGGTAGTTATAATTGGCAATTCAAGTTTTCGATACATGAGTTGTTCTCCAAGGTTAAGTTTTTACGTGTCTTATCTTTCTATCGTTGTTTCAACCTTGAAGAGGTCCCAGATTCTGTAGGTGATCTTAAACATTTCCATTCATTAGATCTTTCACAGACTAGGATTCAAAAATTACCTGACTCGATATGTTTGCTTTATAACTTGCTGACACTGAAGTTGAACTATTGTTCAAGTCTAGAGGAGTTGCCCTCAAATTTGCATAAACTTTCCAAATTGCGTTGCCTTGAATTTACACGTACAAAAGTGACAAGGATGCCCATGCATTGGGGAGAATTGAAGAATCTTCAAGTACTGAGTACGTTTTTCGTGGATAGAAACAGTGAGTTGAGTACTAATCAGCTGGGAGGACTGAATCTTCATGGAAGGCTATCAATAAATGAAGTGCAGAATATTGTGAATCCTTTGGATGCATTAGAAGCAAATTTGAAAAATAAACACCTTGTTGAGCTAGAGTTAAAATGGAAGTTTGACCGCATCCCTGATGATACAAGGAACGAAAAGAAAATACTTGAGAATCTACAACCATCCAAACACTTGGAACGTTTATCAATCAGGAGCTATTGTGGTACACAATTCCCAAGTTGGGTATTCGATAATTCATTATCAAATTTGGTATTTTTATGTTTGGATGACTGTAAATATTGCCAATGTTTGCCCCACTTGGAATTTTGTCATCTCTGAAGACCCTTGAAATTAGATGGCTTGATGGAATAGTGAACGTTGGTGCTGAATTTTATGGGAGCAATCCTTCTTCATTTTTGTCCTTGGAAACATTGGAATTCTTTAACATGGAGGAATGGGAATGTAAAACTACTTCTTTTCCACGTCTTCAACATCTTTCTGTGGATTCATGTCCCAAGCTGAAAGGTCTTCCAAGGCTTCCGTCTCTTGCTGAGTTGAAGATACTTGATTGTCCAGAAGTGGAGATGCTCCCAAACGGAGGTTTGCCATCAACTGTTCAACATCTGTCTCTTTCAAGTTTAAAACTTGTCGCCTCCCTGAGAGAGGCCTTAGATGCCAACACGTGTATTGAAAGTTTGTGGATTGACAACGTGGATGTGGAGTGTTTTCCTGATGAAGTTTTTCTGCCAAGCTGTCTCACCTCTCTACAAATCTCTAATTGCCGAAATCTGAAAAAGATAGAGTACAAGGGTCTCTGCCACCTCTCTTCTCTCGCACTTTTTGACTGCCCCAACCTCCAATGCTTACCAGAGGAGGGTCTCCTCAAATCAATCTCATCTCTTGAAATTTGGAACTGTCCATTGTTGAAACAACGTTGTGAGAATCCAGAAGGTGAAGACCGGGAAAAGATTGCTCACATTAAAGATTTTTTTGTTGGTTAATAAGATAAAGCAGAAGTTGAAAATTAAATGTGGAGCATTTTCCATTTGTCTGCTTCTTCTACAGGTGCTAATCAGTTTTCCACTATATCTGTCTACCTTTACAATTACAAATTTCTCATCTAATTTATTTATGTGGAGTCACATGAGTGTTAATGAATTATATTTGTTAATCTCATCGAGAATATTTTCATAATATTTATTATTTAAATTAGTTTTTGAGAAATCATTGAGTTTTTTAAAAATAGTTTTTGCTTAAAAATAATAGTATGTTTATTTATTATTTAGATTTTTAAAATTAAGATTTCGATATTGTTTGTATTTAATATTCTATGACATTTTTACTTTATATGTAGTATATGAATAAAATAAAATGACAAGCTTTTTTTTTTTTTTTTATATTTTTT
>Ga0209489_109858_pt1 | contig 11413 bp, 4 predicted proteins | sample SiratrowhiteBW_FD_187527 | JGI IMG/M metagenome (GOLD analysis project Ga0209489, IMG submission 187527) | Root nodule microbial communities of legume samples collected from California, USA - Siratro white BW (SPAdes) (version 2) | ecosystem: Host-associated > Plants > Roots > Nodule | place: USA...
TTTTTTTTTTTTTTTTTTTTTTTTTTTTTTTCCATCGTATCTGTTAGTCAAATAGTGATGTAATTATGCTTAAAGTGCCCTAAAACTTAATTAATTGTCAATGAATGGGTCTATTTAATATGTGATAAATGCATATTTGAGGTAATCATAAAACGAAATAAATATTAAAAAAAAATTAAACATACAACAATTCTTACTATAATACTGTCGTACGTTGCATTTACTGATTTTTATAACACTTGTGGATGTGGTTGAAAGTTGACCTTAAAATAAAATAAAATAATTAATATATATCTGATTATGGTTGTTTTGAGAATCATTATTATATCTCATAATTATAATAAAGATTAAAATTAGAATTCTCGTCATTATATCTCACAATTATAATAAATATTAAAATTAGAATTCTCATCGTATACAAAAACAAAACAATAATTTTAAACCATCATTAATTTTTTTTTTACCACACCTCCATTAGGAATGATTAAAGAGTCGTTGTTAGAAATATTGTTTGTACTACTATTAATAATAATTCTACTTTATTTAAGTAGGATTAATAGTATAAGATTTAAAATGCATATGTTATGTTATATGTTAAAAATGATGGAAAATTTGAAAGTAAAATATATTAGAGATATTTTTATTAATTGACGTGGAGTGAACAAGAAAATAACATTACCTTTAACCAAAGTTATTAAAAACAGTATGTTTGTGAAACAATTACATCATTCTTCACCTCAACAACACATTGTATCCTAAATAAAAATAATAATATTTAAGAAAAATATCCATTACAAATTAACCCTCACCATTTTAGTTACCCTTCTACTAAACTCTCATGTCGAAGAAAAATATTCTTAACACCCAAAGTAGAACAATATGAAAACCGCAAGATATTGGTAAAAATATAAACAAGTTGGATACGATTTATTGTAATTGAAAGATAACCTATATGTGCAGTATGGTTTGTTTAAGATATTATAGTAGATAATCAATATATAGAATAAAATTACTATATCATAACTCATGAATTTCATAACAAAATTGAGTATTTTATTTTTCATTTAACTAAATTCGATAGAGGGACAATATTACAAGCAAAAACTAATTGACTTCAATATTTGAATCCCAATAGAAAGTTTTCGTTTTAAAAGTTACAAAGACCGAGTGCTTTTACATCTTTGTGAGAAACCAAAATAACATCATTGATTTTGTGTGATATCACATCGTTAGTTTTTTTTTATAATGACTAAAATTAAAAAGGGTAACCAATAAAAGATACACATGTAAAAGAAAGTAAAGTAAAAGGAAAAAAAATGGGAAAGCAAATTTAACCGAAAAATAAAGGAGAAACTAAAATCAAAACAAAATATATAATTTATCTTCTCTAGTAAAATCCGAAAGAGATGGAAGCAAAGTTTGGCCGAGACAGAAAAGTACAGTTCTTTTGTATAATTTCTGCAAATAGTTGGCCACAAAAATGTACAAACAGCCTAAAAAATCGTAGAATAATAACTCAACCCACATCATTTTGTCAAAAAGATGCCATACATCATGGCATCGTTCCTCAAAACACGGTTCGTGTCTTTTCAAATTGATTTTCCGTAGTTAACTTTACATGATAAATACAATAATCTTCACCATAAATTTATTTTGATATTTTGATAAGAAGAAGTTTTTGATTACTTAGCATTAAGCGTGGACTCTTAATCACTTGTCCTTAATTATGTTACTGATTTCAAGTTTCAACTTGTCAGTTGTATCACTCTACTTATAGCTTTGTCCCTAGTCACATATCACTGCGTCCTAATTTAAGATCTTAAGAATGGATATCTCTACAAGATAATCCAAAAGAAAATTGTTATATTGAACACTCATAAATAGCCTGGATTTATATTTAGGGGATATGATTAATCTCTCTTTATGTCTTAATCATTGAGTTATATGAAATAAGAACATTTTTATTATCTTTAAGTGTGTGTTTGTCTTCAAGAATTTGTGTTTTGTGTTGTCTTTATTTGGTTGAGGGAATGAAATTAATGATTGGCTTACAGTCTTTTAGAGCTAAGCTGAATAAATATTGGGATGATTTGATTTAATGGAAAGATAATATATTTGAATAAAAAGTTTATTGAGATACATGATTTATTCAATTAAATTAATGAAAGTGGATAGATTATTTTTTATTTTAATATCAACACTGTCTTTAAATGAAAAATTCAAAATATATTGTTTTGATTAAATAATTAATTGAGTAAATGAAAATAATTTATTTCTTAAAAATATTAACGATTTCAAAATATTATTTATTAATTTTCAAAAATAATTATAAAAAATAGTATTTTAAACATTAAATAATACATATAGGGGTAAAGTAAAGTAGTAATTTATCAAACAATTTCCATAAATTCATACTTTTTCCTCCACTGACAATTCATTCTCTCTTTCAAACCTTTCCTTACAACTCATTACAAATTACCTTAATCAAATATACACAACCATCACCAATCAATCCCCCACAAATTTGAAATAAATGTTACCAAAGAATGCATTAGGAATTGTGGCAATGCTGATATCTACTTATCATTAGTCCTGATTGCTAACCCTAATGTTTTAAACTGCAAATTATAGACCATTTTGCTGATATTTTTGGTGTGAAAACTTTGATAAGCCTGGAATTGGGTGGAAAGAAAATGTTCCATGTCATGAGTTCAGGAAATGGCAAAGTCAGATTCTTGGTGTTGATTATTGGGGAAGCATTGGGAAACACTTGGGGGGTGTGATATGAGACTAAACATGCTTTGAAGATTTTGAGAGTATGGTGGACAAAGTATAGAGGCTTAAAGAATTGAAGGAATATTTTTGCACTGGAAGGATGAGCCTCATTAATTGTTGCCTTTGTGTCATCCCTTCTTACCACATAACATTTCATAATTTTTTTTTCCCAAGAGAATAAGTGACTTCTTTGATAGAGAGAATAGAAACTTCTTTCACAAGAGAGTAAATGATTCCCATAAACTTTCTTTGGGCGGACTTGGGAGGCCACTACTTGCCATTTATGAAGATTGGAGTGTCCTTAACTATGAAGCCCGGACACTGACACGGGTACAAATACGACACAGACACGAACACGTAGACACGTGTAGTTTCCAAAATATAGGATACGGGGACACGGATCTATATATTACATGACTATCAATTTTAATCAAGATTTAGGTGTTAAAAAACTATCTATGAACAAAGTTAGTCAAATATAACAATAAGATAGATCTAATTTCTTTATCTAAAATCTAAAAAGTCAAAAGAAATATGTATAATCTAAATATTCTTATTATATATAAGATTTGTATCTTATCTTTACAATAAATTAACGAGTTTTTAAGTAAATTATTATATTATTCTTTGTTAAAATTATGTTAGAACTATGTTAAAATTGTTAGATGTTTAAAATATTATCTTTTGAACTGGACACTTCACTAATACGTGTCATACGAGTGTCGTACGGGTGTCAGTGTCCGATACATGTCGGACACGGATACGTCACCAAAAATGGAGTGTCCGAGCTTCATAGGTCCTTAACAACCAGAGGTGTCTTATTCTAAGTAACACTATCCCACGTAAGGGAATAAATCTGGCCATTATGGATTTTGAGATTTTTGCAACTTCATTCATATTAGTTTTTATGTGTTATCAACCCTCAATTTAATTTTTATACATTAAAAACACTTATTACATCAGTTTCGCATGTGTAAGCATTTGTCATATATTAACCATTAAAAAGACAGAGAAATGAAAAAAAACAAGGGAATTGTGAGAGTTTTTGTTGTAATTAATTAACATAATGCACTCTTGTACACATTCTTGATTTTTATTTTTTGTATGTCTTAACTAGTTCCTACATATTCATAATATGGACTAAATTAAAATTATGTTAAATATTTATATATCAAATTAAGTTAAGATGTATACAGTTATTAATAGTTGTATAATGGATTTAACAATTTTTTTTTTTGGAAATCACAATAAGAATATTGTGACCAAGACTAAGTGAAAGATTTGTCCAATATTTTATTTCTTTCTGGTTTGTTATCTGGGTTGGTTAAGTCTAGATTAAGGAGACTTATTCGAAACCCTTTATCTTATCATATATTAATAAACATGAGGTAGTTAATGTTAGATAAAATATTGATAAAAATAGAAATAAACCTTATTTCTTTTTTTGAGGTTTCTGTTTTTGGTTGAAAGATGCATTACGAATAGTACCATGGGTTGGGCTATTGAAGTAGCCCAATCTCTTTTCTCAATGTTTTTTACTTTGATCTCCGTACACTCGTTAAGATTACCATTGCACTGTTAGTTATTGTAGCATATTTGGAGGGCTATTTCTTTCTCCACCTCCTACTTTCTTTTCACACTCCCACAGTATGAAAAAAAAATTAACATGTATTGTTATTATATATCTAAAATATAATTTTGAATTGCATCATTTCAAATAAAATTAGGTGATCTAAAATAATATTTTAAATTATATAACCTGGAGTAAAATTTATAATCTGAAATAAGATTATAAATTTAAAATATCAGTTTAGATTAAGTAAATAATATTTCAAATGTAATTTTATCATTTGAAAAATATAATTAAATTACATAATCTAAAATATGATTATTTTTTGAATTATATTATAGATATTTCTGGATTATATAATATGGAAATGTTTTAGATTAGGTTTCAAATTAATTACTTTTGCAAACGTGGAAATTTATTATATTATGAAAGTGAAAGAAGAAATTATGAGGTGAAAGAAGAAAAAGCTTGAAACAACATTTATATTATTAAACTTTCAAAATGAAAAAGAGAAAAAAAAAATAGTGAAAAATGGACACAGTTGACTGTAAGAATTGGTTCTTAAAAAGCTCATTTGATTAAAAGTAAAATACAATTTTCACAGTAAGTTAGGATTTATGCTGGATTTTATTGTAAAAAAAATTCTTATATAATTCAAATATGAAACACTTTGATTAATTTAAATCTAACTGTAAAACATTAGTATCACCTCAAATAAAAATATTGCTTACCCAAATACACAATAAATATTCCATTTTAGTATTTTTCATAAGACAAATATTTTGACCAAAATAATAATGTTGGAGGTGAAATTTGATTGCATGATGATAGTATATAATTAAAATAAAAATACATTGCAAGTTTGGCAAGTATCTCATATTCATGAGAAAGACATAACGAGTTAAGTCAAAAATTTGTTTTATTCTTCCAATTTTAATGTTATCAGTACACTTTTCGTACATTCTTTCAATTTCCAAACATAACTAATTTTTATGCTTAAATTAATTAAAATAAATTTTGCGAAATAAATATTATGTTTCTGTTTATAATATAAATCCAAGATTAAATACAAGCTTTGACATTCATACACTTCATTTCTTTTGTCAGTATCCTAATGTCATTTCAACATTTTAAATTACTTGCGAAGACTAATTTTGCAATGCCCTAGTGAATGAGTAACTAATCACAACAGGAATTTGCTACCATCTTCATATGGCAAGTTGACCTTTTTTGGTTTTAAATAGATATTATTAGTAATAACTGTTGCTAATCAATTTGATTAGGCTAGACCATGCCATTCTCCCTGAGTGAGTTGATTGGGTTTGATATTAAGTACTTCTATCTTACTTTTTTAATTGTAATTTTTTTATTCAAATTTTGTTTTTATTTATTAACAGTGTAATATAATTGTAATTTATATAAAATAAAAATATTCTTATAATGTTTTCAAATAAAACAATTTTGTGGTAAAAATGTTAAGACTAAAAAATAATAGAAAGAATAAAATTGATATTTTATTACACAGAGAAAATAACTTGAGAAAAAATATTAACATTTTATTATAAAGAAAAGGATAGATTGTTGTGAGTGATTTTTTTTATGTAAAAGGAATGCTAAAATAATAAGGATATTATTAAAAAATAAGAAATTTATTAAAAATTATAAAAAATAATATTTTTATGAGTGTGTGAAGTGAATCCTTAAACCAACGCCTAGCTCATCAATTTAATTAGTATTGTGGTAATACCAAATTGTGATTGAATATTCTATTGAAAGATTATCAATTTAATTAGTATTGTGGTAATACCAAATTGTGATTGAATATTCTATTGAAAGATTCGTGCACGTTTGTAAAATTTTCTTGAGGATTGAGATATACAAAGAGTAATTATATCTGTCTTAGATGTGCTATGTGCCAGCATGGTGTGAAGGTAGCTTGAGGGTGTATTAGGGTTTGTATTTGTTGTCCAACACATTTGGTTTAGGGTTTAGATTTGTCGTAGAGCACATTGGACTCCATACGTAGAGGAAGAACCATTTTCAATCTCAGATATCAAAATCTCAGATCTGTTCATCATCTGCATTGGTTGCAATCAGAAATCCCTCTTCACCGAGCATTGCAGTCGTCGCCGTTGGCGAATATCATCTCCATTGTGGCTTCATCGGTGGATTTGTGTTAGGGTCGATTCGTGGGTCTCCTTCGCGGCTTCCTGGGTCTTAATTGTTGTTTGTCCTTGGTAGATTTGAGGGTTGTGGGTGGATTTGAGGGTCGTGGGTCAATTTGTGTGAGAGAAGAAGTGTACCCGCCGTTGTCGCCGGTGCTGTGGCCGCAGCTGCATTGACAACTTCCGCGTTTGCTGTCACCGTCGCTGTGCAGGTCCGTAATTGTTGCATGAGCAATTTTTCGTTGTACATCTCCATTGAATTTTGAAAGTTTTCCAACTTAATACTCAAATACCAAAAATACCCTTTCGTATGTAAATATCCTAAATACCCTTATACACGTATGCAAATGTGTCATGTCATCAGTTGGCAAAGGGTTGTGTGCCACCTGCCGTTGTCAAACAAAACTTTTTCATAAACAAGTAATTATATTTTGAAAACCACATGTGACACCACCCTCTTGACAACCTTAGGTGGCGCTGACATGTCATTGACGTGCGTAACAATAATGACATGGAAAAAATGTGCCAGTGTGGTGTGAAAGTAGCTGGAAGGTGTATTAGGGTTTGCATATGTCGCCCAACACATTTGGTTTAGGGTTTAGATTTGTCGCAGAGCACATTGGACTCCATACATACAGGAAGAGTCATTTTCAATCTCAGATATCAAAATCTCATATCTGTTCATCATCTGCGTTGATTGCAATCAGAAATCCCTCTTCACCCCGAGCACTGCAACCACCACCGTTGGCGAACGTCGTCTCCATTGTGGCTTCGTCGGTGGATTTGTGTTAGGGTCGATTCGTGGATCTCCTTCGTGCCTTCCGGGGTCTTACTTATTACCAGTTGGTAGATTTGAGGGTTGTGGGTGGATTTGAGGGTTGTAGTTCGATTTGTGTGAGAGAAGAAGTGTAACCACCGCTATGTGCTGTGGCCGCAGCTCATTGACAACTTTCGCGTTTGCTGTCACCGTCGCTGTGCAAGTCTGTAATTGTTGTACTTGCAATTTTTCGTTGTACATCTCCACTGAATTTTGAAAGTTTTCCAACTTAATACTCAAATACCAAAAATGTCATTCCGTATGTAAATATCCTAAATACCCTTATACACGTATACAAATGTGTCATGTCATCAGTTGGCAAAGGGTTATGTGCCACATGCCATTGTCAAACAAAACTTTTCAGAGCAATTATATTTTGACAATCACACGTGGCACCACCCTCTTGACAACCTTAGGTGGCGCTGGCATGTCGCTGACGTGGGCAACAATAATGATGTGGAGAAAATGTGCCAGCGTGGTGTGAAGGTAGCTTAAAGATGTATTAGGGTTTGCATCTGTCACCCAACACATTTGGTTTAGGGTTTAGATCTGTCACAGAGCACATTGGACGACATATGTAGAGGAAGAGCCATTTTCAATCTCAGATCTGTTCATCTGCGTTGGTTGCAATCAGAAATCCCTCTTCACCTCAAGCACTGCAGTCGTTGCCGTTGGCGAACGTCGTCTCCATTGTGGCTTCGTCGGTGAATTTGTGTTAGGGTCGATTCGTGGGTCTCCTTCGTGGCTTCCTGGGTCTCCTTCGTGGCTTCCTGGGTCTTAATTGTTGTTCGTCGTTGGTAGATTTGAGGGTTGTGGGTCGATTTGTGTGAGAGAAGAAGTGTACCCGTCGCTGTTGTCGGTGTTGTGGTCACAGCTGCATTGACAACTTCCGCGTTTGCTTCACCGTTGTTGTGTAGGTCTGTAATTGTTGTACGAGCAATTTTTCGTTGTACATCTCCACTGAATTTTTGAAATTTTTCCAACTTAATACCCAAATACCAAAAATGTCCTTTCGTACGTAAATATCCTAAATACCCTTATACACGTATGCAAATGTGTCATGTCATCGGTTGGCAAAGGGTTGTGTGCCACCTGTCGTTGTCAAACAAAACTTTTCCATAAACGAGTAATTATATTTTGACAACCACACGTGGCACCACCCTCTTGACAACCTTAGGTGTGACGTGGGCAACAATAATGATGTGCAAAAAATGTGCTAGCGTGGTGTGAAGGTAGCTTAAAGGTGTATTAGGGTTTGCATCTATCGCCCAACACATTTGGTTTAGGGCTTAGATCTGTCACAGAGCACATTGGACTCCATACATAGAGGAAGAGCCATTTTCAATCTCAGATATCAAAATCTCAGATCTGGTCATCATCTGCATTGGTTGCAGTCAGAAATCCCTCTTCACGGCTAGCACTGCAGTCGCCGCCATTGGCGAACATCGTCTCCATTGTGGCTTCGTCGGTGGATTTGTGTTAGGGTCGATTCGTGGGTCTACTTCGTGGCTTCCTGGGTCTTAATTGTTGTTCGTCGTTGGTAGATTTGAGGGTTGTGGGTGGATTTGAGGGTCGTGGGTCTATTTGTGTGAGAGAAGAAGTGTACCCGCCGAGGTCGCCGGTGTTGTGGCAGCAACTGCATCGACAACTTCAGTGTTTATTGTCACCGTCATTGTGCAGGTCCGTAATTGTTGTACGAGCAATTTTTCGTTGCACATCTTCAATGAATTTTGAAACTTTTCCAATTTAATACTCAAATACTAAAAATGCCCTTCCATATATAAATATTCTTATACACGTATGCAAATGTGTCATGTCATCTGTTGGCAAAGGATTGTGTGCCACCTGTCATTGTCAAACAAAACTTTTCCATAAACAAAATAGGTATATAGTATTTCTTTTCTGCAAAATAGATATTAAATATAACAACAATAGGAATTTAAGTAACATACATAATTGGTGAAAAAAAAGTTAATTTCACATTCAGTCATTTATTAATACTTTAACACGCTATTTTTTATCTTATTAGTAGTATATGTTTTATTTATTATATAAAAAGAAGATCTAAAAAAAGGCAGTCTTTCATACTTAACTGTGGAAGTATTTTACCATTCGAAAACCTTACAAGACACAACGTAATACTTTATAATCCTTTGTAAAGAAAAATAAACTTCCTAGTTGCCCTACCTGTCGCGCGGGAATTTGATAAAAAGAAAATATATTTTTAATATAAATTAGATTGGATGAAAATAGAATTAAATTTTTAGTTATAAATTAAAATTAGAATGTAAATATAAAATGAATTTATATATTCATTAGAAACTATAAATTAAATGAAAAGATGTACCATTAAAGTAGTACAGCTAACATTTTAAAATTTTGATATTAAAAATTGCATGGGGTCTTTTTGTAAGAGCAAGACCTGAGTAAGTATAAAGTAAAATTTTAACAATAAATTTAATTTCTTGCCTGGGTAGTTAAATGGATAAATAATGTATGAGTATTAATATTAATGTAAATATAATATTTTTTTAAGCCACATTGAAAACATCCCATAGTTTCAAAACAGAAAAAAATAAATAAAAGTATTATTCAAGGAATAATAAATATAATATTAAACATTAGGCATGAGAAGAACACCATAGAATACTTTGCAAAATTGAAGAATAATAAGAGCATTTTCCACTTCTTAGGACTATATTAAATTAATCCATATGGTCACTAAATAAAGTGTGATACGTCCTGCAACTATTTCAAACCGCATTACATATTTGACTCAAGAAAAATTACAAACTCAAATTCAAATAATAAAAGTCTTAATTTTAAATGTCACCACACTACATCTTCTAAAAAGTACATTTAATTTTGTTAATTGAAACATCTTCTGTAGTAATTATATATTTAATTTTATTTATTGACAAATTCCTTTATAATTTCCTTTGAGTTAAAATAATAATTAATAATTTCACAACATCTACTTAAAATAGTTAATTATGAAATTGTTTTCCCTTCATCAATGACTTTCGCAATCGGGGTAACCACGGGGATGGTGAACAAAACTATAAATATTTTTATTTTAAAATAGAGGAGTCGCCACCATAATTTATTAACGAAAAACTATGGAAAACCAAAAATAGGATAAGACAAGTTCACAAACCGGATTTAGAGTCCGGGAGTCGGTTACGTGTGGGGAAGGTATTAGCACCCCACAACGCCCGTCCTAAGACGATACCTTTAATTAAATAAGTAACCTGAGTGTGATTTTTTAAAAAATATTTATTTTCCCAAGAGATTAAGCTAAAACAAACAAAATAACTTTTTTATTTTAGGGAGCCTGACAAGGTTTGACCTTTGCTCCTACGTATCTCCATCAGAGATGAAGAATCAGGGTTACTAGTTCTTTGAGAAAATTCGGTTGTTGAAATGTTCAATATTTTTTTAGTTTTGAAAATTTTATATATTTTTTATTTTGAATGTTTTTTATAGTAAATTTCAAATTTGGATACCGTAGACGCGTGAGGTCCTTTGGTATTCCAGACAAAACTTCAAATTTGGGTACCGTAGACGTGTGCGGTCTTTTGGTATTCCAATCAAAGTTAAAACTTCTCAAATTAAACTCTCATACGGTGCGAACGACCATTTTAAGAATTCAATCGAGTCATCATAACTTTTCAAATCCAAATTCGGATAGTTGGAAGTTAAATAAAACATTTTTTTTTAAAAAAGAAAAGAAAAACACAATATGTCAAAATTTTTTATTTTCTTCATTTTTATAAAAAAGGAATTAAATGGGCATATATCAATTATGGTGTTGAAAAATAACATGCAACAGTTATATGCAACATAGAACTGATACTTTAATTTTATGGGATCATGCATCTAAAAATGGAACATGAATGAATGAATTCTTGATAATGCAAAATTAGATATGGTGCCTGATGACTTTTTTATTTGTGGGGACAGTTTTGGAATAATTTTTGGAGCATAAAATACATGGATGAAGAATGTATGGAAGATGAAAGATGATGAATTTTTTATTATTTAATAAATAAGAAAAAAAAACAAAATGTTATAAAGAGCAAAAGG
>Ga0209489_109860_pt1 | contig 11409 bp, 3 predicted proteins | sample SiratrowhiteBW_FD_187527 | JGI IMG/M metagenome (GOLD analysis project Ga0209489, IMG submission 187527) | Root nodule microbial communities of legume samples collected from California, USA - Siratro white BW (SPAdes) (version 2) | ecosystem: Host-associated > Plants > Roots > Nodule | place: USA...
AATTATAAATTTGATGTTTTAATTTTTAAAATTAAACCATTTAAGTTCACTACTATTAGGATATGTATCAAAATTTGTTGTTAATCTTTATTATTCATTTCTTAGGTGCAGGAAGAATTGACACGGTTGTTCTATTTTGCAACTCTAAATTCTCCTAGGAGACCTAATGAAGTAAAAGAAGTGAAATAAAACATAAAACCATGAGTTTCGAAACAACAGAAGGAAACTCTTGGTGTGTTACTCTCACTTACAAAAAATTTAGGGTACGTTTGGTTCGTAGGACTGATTTGGTGCGACGGATGAATAGCAAAGGAAGTTACAACATCAAGAAATAAAATATTAATAAAGCGTATAAAATGAGGAAGAATTGCTACTGTAGACTTTCTTTGCAGAGAAGCGGTGATTTGCGGGGAAACAAAATTTTTCAAACATTTTTAAATAATTAATTTTATTATTAATATGTTAATATTTATACATATATAATAATAAAATAAATATAATTAATTATGTAATATAATAATAATATTATTAATAATTTAATTTTTATTTTAAAATATTAATAATCTTATAACTTCATCAATAAAATAATAATAATTTATTAATTATATTTAATAAATTAATTATATTTAATTTTAAATTATTTTAAATTATAATTTTATCTATTAAAAAATTATTTTATCAAGCATTTCTATCACATCACTCACAAACTTTTATAAACTTTTCACTCAAATCTTGTTATCTTTTCTCTTAATCCAAACAACTCAACTTTCATCTCAAATCAACTCATATTCACTCCCTCAAATCCACTCCTTAATCCAAACAAAGACCTAACAGAAAAAAATAATTATTTTAATTTAAAAAAAATAAGAACCACATTTGTAATTAAAATTTTATGGAATCGAAATTGCATATTCATCAAATTATGGATCAAAATAGATCTAAGTCTGATATCCTTTGGAAAAAATGACATAGTAATAACATTAATATCTCGTTAAACAAGAAAATATATTAAATTGTAATAAATGATTATTGATTAATATATATATATATATATATATATATATATATATATATATATATATATATAATTTTCATTGAATATTAATTAATTTTGACAATTTTATATAGAAAATAAATTGGACAATTTTCTACAATTTTAACCTCTTGATTTGTTTCCATATTCAACAAAGAGCAAATAATTTTGTATGGTCCATGTCTTATAGGAAAGCTAGTGACCACATTCGAATTAACACGGACCATCTCTTTCTCATCCGTTTGTTTTGATTACAAGGGGTGCTTATAACCAAAGGGTCATCTTTGATGACTGTTGAGAAACATACTTTTAGCTTCACCAGAAAACTCTACCAAATGCCAAGGTGATGTCATGGTATAATTGTAACGCCTAGAACAACACTCATGTGATTATCATTAGGTAAGCAATGTCATCCTATAAGGTTATCCTGATCTGTCACATCATAAAGGAATTATTATTGTTACTAGATACAAAATGTGGTAGTGTAAAAGTGCATATTTAGGAAAGTTCTGGCAAGGAAAGATTTAGTATTTAAGCATGACCGTTAATGACTCACCTCTCTTTCCTAGGAACTTACCTAGTGTAACAATTCACGATCTATAGTCATTATTCCATTCAACAATATTGTTGATGAAGACATATGCATGAGTCAACAACAAAATGTATCAACCAGGTCATACCCGAATCTTTTGTAAGGATTTGTTGACGACCTTGGGGACGATCACGACACACCAAAAACATTGATAGTTCGATACATCTTAATCGAGGCAAACACGTCTTATAATGCACTTATCAGGAAAGGTCGATCCAAAAGCAGCTTAGAAATGCTATGTTCAAAGCCTCAAAGTAACATCATACTTGGTTGAGGCTTCTTTCAATGATAATACCACCTAGACCAACTTTACTTTGGTTTTACTCGAAAAATGTGACATCATTCCACAATGTCTTGATATTCATTGAATTATTTCAAGTGTCTCCAGAAGAAGAGTGAGATCATAATCTCAGGGTCAAATTCAAGGACAATCATATCACTTTTGAAGACCACACGGTTTTGGTCCCATTTTTGATGATTTCGAGATCCAAGTTCCACTCAATTCCTCAAACTTTGTTCATTGGTTTTCAATAGTACTCAAAAATTGCGCAAATGCGGAGGTTAATTAAATCGAGTTCATTACTTAATGGATTTAAGCACTCATAACTGGACTTCGAGTTGACAATATTGAGTTCATTAATTTGTAAGACTATGCAAAATGTTGGTCTATCACTCGAAAACCGAACAAACGTTCGAGTTGACAATACCGAGTTTATTACTTTGTAAAACTAAGTAAACACTTGTCTATCACTCGGAGATCGAACAAACGTTCGAGTTGAAAATACCCTTGTTCATTACTTTATAAGACTAAGCAAATGCTTGTCTATCAGTTGAAAACCGAACAAACGTTTGAGTTGACAATACCGAGTTCATTACTTTATAAGACTAAGCAAACACTTGTCTATCATTCGAAAATCGAACAAACATTCGAGTTGACAATACTGAGCTCATATTCACTTGAACTAAGCAAATGCAAGCATCAAGTTCATCATCACTTGAAACCAAGCAAGCAATAACGAGTTCACTTTCACTTAGAAATAAGCAAACACTTAGTTTAAAAATACCAAGTTCACCATTACTTGGAGGCTTAGTCCAAACGCATTTACTCAAAACAAATTAGATCACTTAGTCCAAATCGCTCGCCTTGATGAGTTAATATTACTCGGTTCTCTCTTGGAGTTTCTTATCTTGTGAGCTAGGTCACAAGTGACGATTCACCATCTTGCTTATCTCATGAATTTGAGTGGCACAAGGTTCTTCCTAGTTCCTAACACATTGATTCTTATCTTGTGGGTTAGGTCACAAGTAACAAATCACCATCTTGTTCATCTCATGGATTTGGGCGGCGGAAGGCGTTGTTCTAATTCCTAGTATTATCTTTATTTCTTGTATTTTCGTTAACTGTTTTTGTTTTCTATTTATCTGCAAACTTTTGAAGATCGTGTTCATCTGAGAATTCATCCAAGACTCACTCCGTGAAGCTTGAGTGAAATGATCCTACAACCCAAGCCTTTCCTCCATTAACATAGACATTTTCGGTTTCTGTTTTGCACCTCCGGCTTGGGGATTTCGCATCAACTAGACTATTGTGATGACATATGATCACATCCAATAAAAGAAATCCATCATAATCTGAAATCATTCAAAAATAAAAGTCCATTTCAAAAGCAACCCTACTTATCTTGAGATCAAAATAACCTGATGAACACTTACAAAACACTTACAAAATAGTAAAATCCGTTCATCCATTAACTCGACCCACTTGCACTCCATTCATGGATTATGAGCTTAGGAAACTTATATACTTACCCGTGTATTTATACCAATTACCAGGGTTATTCTAATATAATGTTATTTTATTTCATTTCAATATATTTTATGATGATTGATTGTATCTTTGTGGTGATTAATTATATGATAAATACTCTACAATCACCATAATTCTTATTTATTACCATAATTATTATTTATTAGGAATAACTCAAACCACCCCAAAAGAACCTATAAAATACTCACTTATAATGTTATTTATATACTCTTACTCATTTGAGGATCAGATTTTCTTCTGCAAATAGATCTTTCCTCTATGGTTGTACTAAGAAGTTTGGTAACTATTATCAAATGAAATATTACTCTGTCAAAGTTTAACTTTTTCAAAATCATCTCTATTTCACTTCAAAAGATGTTAGTGTATTTTTTTGATAAGAACAATACTAGATCTGAAAATAAAGCAAATATAAAATTCCTTCTCGATTAATTTCAAGACTAATTAAAAGAGTCAAACAGTACTTAACAAATAACAACTCAACACTACTTTCATTAATTTATTAGAATAAATTGGTATCTGACAAATCACAAGGCAAAATTCATTCCGAAGACAAGTAAAGTTAAGAGTACAATTTTTTCAATAATCTGCAGAATAATATGTAAATGATTAAAGATTACCAGAATAACAATTTATTCCATTTTTACGAAACTCACCTTATCTCTGCTCTTAGGCCCACGGAACTGGGACTTTATACCCTCCGGGGAGAGGCAACAATCAGTGAAGACTAGTATCAGGGCAATGACTTACGGTTTTGAATTGGTGTTGGAGAAGCTGAAGAGGAAGAGCGTGACACAAATGAGCAAGATTAAGAGAGTGAAAATGAAAGGGAATTTCCTCTCCTTGAAGAAATCTTCAACTATAATTGCCATTTTAGTTTCTCACTCGGCTGGGAGACACAGAATAGACATAAAGATGATGGTATACATATAACAAAATTTAATCCTTTAATAATTTTTTAAAATGTAATTATTGTAAAACATAAAACATACACTAAATAGTGTGACCGAAGTCGATACAGAATAGACATAAAGATGATGGGATACATATAACAAAATTTAATCCTTTAATAATTTTTTAAAATGTAATTATTGTAAAACATAAAACATACACTAAATAGTGTGACCGAAGTCGATATTAATTAAAATTAAAATATTTAGAAAAATATTATCAAATGAAATAAAAAGTAATATTTTTTTCATATTTAAAAAACATATTACCTTTTGCTATAAATATGGATATAATTAAAATGGAAGCAAATTAAAAATAATATAATACTTTTTAGATTAAGAAAGTATTTATTAAAATGAGTTTATATTAAATATTTTATTAATATGAATTCGTTTTTCCATTTGATTTATTGATAGATTATAGGTAAATATATCTGGTTAACTAAATTATAAATTTGTATTCCTGTATTTCTTAATTTAATCGTAATTTCTTAGACTTCTTTGATGATTTTTTTTATTTGTATAAATAAAATACTATATAAGAATTATTATCTATGTGCGTAACCTCGGTCGCTTCTCTATTTTATCTTGATTTTCTTCTTCTTTTTCTTCTAGTAAACTCTTTCGATTTATTTTAGTCTTTTTTTTTTCTTTTTTATATCTTATCTATCTCAGAATGTATCTTACACTATACAAAGAATTAAAGAGTATTTCTATTCAATCAAATCTTTAAACAGAATAAATTTCTATTTTACTTTAAAGATAATTTATTTATTTTTTAAAATTTTAATTATCAATCTTTAAAAGTGTAAGATGAGAAAAATATTCTTTTAATTTATTCTATTGTATATAAAATTTTAGTTATATTTAGATAATATCTAAATTTTGAAATTATATCTGTACTTTATCCGAATAACATAATTTCTCAAAAAGTTTACTTGTGTGCAAGTCATCATAATCATCACCATAATTAAAATTTCAATAATTTTCATCTCATTATTTGTTATATTTTTTTTTTCTCTATCTCTAAAACCTATGTTAGAATGTTTTATAGATGTTAAATGTGGTTTTGTGTTTTAAAACAAAATATCAGTTTAGTGAAAAAAAAAACAGTCAAATAAATTTAAATATTCTCTACTGAACGGTAACAGTCATACGTTTTGAATAAATTTGGTCAAAGTATTTTAAAATTTCAATAAATTTAATTATTTATTTTTCTTTCAGGCCTCTATTATATAATTATTTGTGTTGTTATTAAATAAAAAAACTGAGAATTTATAATTAATGAATTATTCTAGTGATAGGACTCTTTATCTTTCCACTATACTGGTTCAAATTTATATCTTATTTTTTTTTTAATTGTCATATCTTAAAAATCGTGTGGTGTGTTGTAATTAATTAATTAAAAAATATGTATTAACAACAGTAAAAATATAAGATTAGTAAAAAAGTGTGATAAGTTAATTAGTTTTATTGGTATGGGTAATCTTAAAAATGTTTCAATAGTCATGCCACAGAATAAAACTTTTAGTAAACATTGAAAGTATCAATATAAACTAATTAAAATAATTATTATCATTTAATAATTTTATATTGTTTATTTAATGAGATATTAATCTTTTACTGCACAAGAAAAATAGGCTATTTTAAAATCCAATCAATTACATCTTAATTTTATGGTAATGTATATAAAATTATAAATTTAAGATATAGATTTTAGAAAAAAAAATCATATTCATGTTGACATGAGATGATATAAAATTTAAAATTACATCTAAGCTATAAAAATAAAAAGTTATTTATTGTTTAAAGGTACTTTGACCAATAATTTTATACAAAATAATAATAATTATTAAAGTGAAGTCTTATAACAAATTTGATTTAGAATAAAAATTATAATATTTTAAAATTAATTTGCAGTAAAATTGTGAATTATGTATTTTATAGTCAATTTTTTTCTGTAAATAGTGTAATCAAACATAAGGCCTCTCACACTAAAATCATTCATTTTTTTTTTCTTCATTTAGTCATTCTATTATTATAGAAAATAAATAATATTGAAGATGTGGTTGAAGTCTATCTTTTTTAAAAGAATATTCCAGTAATTCATTACAAATCATAACTTGAAAATAAAGAACATAAACTATTTATACATGATTTGATAGAAATATAGTATAAGTGTTGAATTAGGAATATAGAAAGGTGAGATGTTTAGATTTTATTGATAGTCTAAATTAGACGGAGGAAGATAGTATTAAGTGCTGAAAAACCAATAAAATTTTTTGTAAACTATTTGGAGATAAATGTATAAGAAACTATCCAATCATAAATTGATTATCATATGATTCAAATTGTTGTTAAACAATAAATTGATTTTCAGATGGATAATTTGATGACCAAATATTATTTGTAAGATTTGTTAACATATAGGTTAAATAATAAGTGACTTTTCATATATATATATATATATATATATATATATATATATATATAAAAAATATATAATTTATATATTTATTTTATATATTTATATATATTTTCATGATTATATCGATTTATTTTTTTTAGTAAACTCTATCTTGTGTTTTTTTTTCATATATGATAAATGTTTTTAAGATGAAAGAGATAGTTTTTATTGATCTTCTCTTTCTTTTAGTTTTTTTATGGACAATTTTTTTATATTAATTACATCAGCGACATTCATTTTAAATAACACATCTTTTGTACTTTGGAATAATTATTTTTATTACTTAACTTAAAAGTTAATTTAAATAAAAGTTTTAATTACAAATAATTATTTAAAATATATAACTGAAAATAATTATTTAAAATTTTTAGTTATAAATAATTATTTATAGCATCAATACATAAATTATTTATTTGTATTCAAATTTTCGGTTTTTCTAAAATATACATGAAGAGTTAATCCAAGATTTTTTTGCAATTAAATATGTGTAAAAGATAACTACAGTAATTAGAAAATATATTCTATAATTAAAAAATATGTTCTGTTTCTCTATTTAAAAAAATTAACTTTAAGTTAGTCAAATCATTTTATTCTTCATTCTTTTTTGGTTATTTTTATTTTTTCAATTAAATATGTGTAAAAAATAACTTCTACATTTATTGATATGTGTAAAATTATTTAGAATTTATTGATAAATTTATTTATATCGTATGATATTTAAGACTCAAAATCTTAAATAAGATTTTATAATATAATAACAAAAAAAATTATCTTAAAAAAACTCTTTCAACAACTTTAGAAAAAAAAATTACTAATTTATAAACTCTTCTACACCAAAATATTAAAAGTGATATAGATAATGAAATCTATACAAAATAAATTAAAATTCCTCATATGAATATTACAATAAAAATTACCTTAAAATTGGAAAGTAAAATATATTATTTAACATTACTATTTCGTTAAATAAAGAAAAAATATATAAAAAGTAAATTAGGTAAGTCTTTTGATAAAATTGTCTCATTATGAAATAACTTTCTTATGTATGTTAACGGATATAATGTGTTACAAATTTACCTATTTTTATGTGTGACTTTATAAGTGAGATGAATATCGGTGCAGGAAGTTGTGTGAGAAGAAATTAGTTCAAAAGATAATTAGATTTGATAAAAATATAGTATAAATTTTGAACTAAAGATATCAAAAGATGATATATCTAGATTTTATTGATAGTCTAAGTTAAATGAATATATCATTAAATTATTTAGTTCACATTGCATATTATTATACGTGTTATATACAAATTCAAATGAAATGAAATGAGTCAAATTCTATCAATATAATATTTGGTTAACAGCAAACTATATCCATTTTACTACTTGCAAGTACCAGTTAATATTCTATAAGAATATAAAAAAAATTAATACAGACAAAAGGTTTTTGAAAAATAAAAGAAGAGATATTACTAATAATTAATATTTATTTCTACAGTAGAATTGTATAATATTATTTCTGGCAAATTCTTTGTAAAATCATAACCTTACATGACATTTCTGTAAGCAAGAATTCACATCATTCCTCTGACCATCACGATCTCCTGATACATAAAACTTAATTATTAAAAAGATACAAAAACATAATCAAATCAAACATAAATAACACAAAGATTAACAAAAAAATTAATGTTGTAAGGAAATAAATACCAATAATGTTAGAACCAGATTTCGTCCTGCTACAACTATTGATGCAATTGTAGTACACTTCAACTTCAGGAGGATTCTTACATTTATTCATACAATCCGAATAACATTCTTGATATGGAACCCTAGATGTTAGACAACTTATAGCACATTTCAGAGGACAATTATCAGCTGTAATGTCATTGGCTTGTGAGCAACCCAACACAATCATCATTATAATCACAATTCCAATTCTCTTCATCTCTTTATTTGTCATCACTTTTCTCTCTATCTCTAAAACTTATCTCAAAATTTTATATAGACTTTACAATTTGTTATATGTTTTAAGAGAAACCATATCAATTTATAGAAAAAAAAGAAAAAAAAGTTATATGTTTTAAGAGAAACCATATCAATTTATAGAAAAAAATACAATCAAGATATTTTTTTATAATAAATTCTATCAATCAAATCAAATTTGAAACGTTTTAAATTTATAATAAATTTTATAAAAATATTAAATTTTGTTATACGTTTCAATAAAATATATATATATATATATATATATATATATATATGTAGAAGAAAAATAAATGTTGTTTATGATTTAATAATATCAATCAAATCAAATTTATAAGTCTAATTAATTTTATTAGCACCAGTAATTTTAAAAATATTTCAATAATCATGCCATAGAGTAAAACTTTAAATCATCATTAAAAGTATCAATATAAACTAATTAAGAATTATTTATTATCATTTAATAATTTTTTATTGTTTATTTAATGAAATATTAATGTTTTACTCCACGAGAAAATTATAATATTGGAAAATTATTTTAAAAAAATTATATTCGTATTGACATGAGATGATATACAATTTAAAATTACATATAAGTTATAAAAATAAAAAATTATTTATTATTTTAAAGGTAACTCTTTTGCCAATAAGTTTATAAAAAATGTTTATCAAAGTAAAGTTTTATAACAAATTTGCTTAAAAATAAAAATTATAATATTTTAAAAGTAATTTGCTGCAAAATTATGTATGGTCAATTCTTATAGTAAAATCATTCTTTCTTTTCCATTTAGTCATTTTATTCTTATGGAAAAGAAAATTAGAAATGAAATTGTGGTTGAAATCATTTTTGTTAAAGAATATAAAGAATATTCTAATAATTCGTCATAAGTCATGGTTTGAAAATAAAGAACATAAATAATTTATTGTAATAATATTTTATAAAATGTTGTTATTATGATAATTAAAAAAATATTGTGTACATATTTATATCTCTAGAAGGAAAATACATCAAAAGATTAACATTATTTAGAAGTATGTTCACATCTACTTCTACATGTAATAACATTATATTATCGTATTAAGTATGATCATAGCAATAAAAAATATAGACAAACATGTAAGAATGAATTACACTAACTAAATATATCAACATATAATATCAACATCATATTCATATCATCATAACTCACGTATTCATTAGAGCTGATTTTCAAGATGAACCATCAGATACCATTGTTAGGTGTTTTGAGGAAAGATACATCAAGAGGTTTGATACTAAAGAGTCATAAACTAACCCATATAAGAGATTACAACATTACCTTCTACACAAAACCTTAAGGATTCTCTTATCTTCTCATCACTTAATCTTGTCTACGTGACTAGACACTAGTGAAACCAATATATTAACACGAGTTTTGTGTTTATCACTACTACCCAAGACACGATACAACCCCGTATATTCCTACATCACTCATCAAGATTCATGCAAACCACTCAATCAGGGTCATCCATTCAAGATTAATCTTTGTATACATATATACCAATCCATATATATGTCTATAAGTTATCTAAATAAGATTCACCATTGAAAAAGGACATATGTCATGCATACATTATGTTGTGCATCTCAACATTAATATATATCAAGAACATATATAATTAATCTCACCTTTTACACACCATGCAATAAATGAAATGTGACTAAAGTCGTACATAATAACATCACATCACATTGATATATCCTTGCTTAAGCGAGCTCTTCTCACTTGAGCAAGCTCATTAACACAAATAAGATAACATCCATTTTGCTGGAGTGACATACCTTTCACTTGATTGAAATGCAACTTGAGAGCAATACTCTTACGAACATCTCATTGTTTAAACGTCCATCATGTTAAGGTTAATGCTTGAGAAACCACCATGTGTTGGAACATAATCAAGCAAGTTTTAGAAAGATCATTCAATAATCAATGCCTGAGAGTCTGTACCATGTATAACACATCGCTACATGCAATGACTTGTATACACCTAATTGTTAAGTCATAAGTAATATTTTATGAATATCTTGTTGATGTTTGAGCGATATGCTTTTAGAAGAGAGAGAATCACCTCAACATCTATCTGACTCGTGTTACAAACTAATGTTTGAGTTATACACTGCGTCATGTAAGGCACAGAAACCTTATAAAAGTAAAATCCATGTGTCTGCACCTCCAGTTCCTTTTCTTTTCTCTCTCTCGTTCTCTCAAGCTCTCCCTTCTCTCTAATTTTTCTCCTCATATCTCATCTATTTTAGATTCTGATCATACTCTGCAGTAGCTGGGGAGTTAGGGATCATTTCTAACCGATCAGAATCTCAAACAGAGTAAGTTCATATTTGCTCTAAAGATCCGTTATTCTCTATTTTTTCTTAGGTTATTGTCATCAATCTTAGTAGGGACAGTTGAGAAAAGTACTTCTCTCAACTTAATTAAGATTATACTAAAATTTGGTTTTATTCTGATAACTTTTTCTAGATCCCTAGATTTTGAGATTAGCATCTTTATCGGGTGGAGGAATTGTT